>Ga0075439_11938_pt1 | contig 11500 bp, 6 predicted proteins | sample MintriSingleCell_FD_74264 | JGI IMG/M metagenome (GOLD analysis project Ga0075439, IMG submission 74264) | Marine eukaryotic communities from Monterey Bay, USA to study complex ecological interactions - Minidiscus trioculatus JGI Plate_4_G5... | ecosystem: Environmental > Aquatic > Marine >... | reverse complement strand
GCCTATGGCCCGACCATACCGCCTTCCCGCCTTCATATACAGTCACTATCATCGTCTGTAACAGTCATGGGACGTGAGATGGCCGATATCAATCAACAGAACCTCCGAAAAAAAATATGTTGTGATGACCGTCATTCGACGATTGCAATAATGATTGAGGCACAACTCCGATAGTATTTGATTCCCTGCCATCCTTAAGGGCTCTACACGCCAATTATATCATACTGAATAGATTTAGTGCTTAAGGATGGCACAAAATTAAGATGATGAGCTGCCTCGGTCATATATCAATAATTGATGTTATCAGAAGAAGAAAGTTACCACCCATCACTTATGAACAATGTAGAATCGGTGTATCATCGCCAGCAATAACATCACATCAAATGCCTATTAAATTTATATAAACAAGAGTCATTGGCAATATATATGTGATGACTAATTGGGTTCTACCGTTGCAATATATAATGAAACAACAATATGAACTAATTTTGAGTTGAGACTAGAGAAGTTCGTATAGTTCGTATGTTTTCAGTTAGATGTGATATATTGATATAAGTTGAAGGATTAAGAACAAGCAGTGATATTACGTTTGATGGAGAGGGTCGAATGCATCTATGTATTACATATAATATGTATAAATAGAGTATGTAAAAAAGAATAGAATGTTTTTTTATAAATTATTATTAACATTAGTATACCCATTATTCTATTTGCAAGTTCTGTCCAACAGCAACTAGTTGATACATTGTTGGATTTATTTAATAGTATTAACTAATTCTATACCAGTGTACTCATATATTATTGGTACTATCTACTTCCTTATCCCATAAAGTATAACAATAACTGATGTTCTAACAAACATTTTACAACATGATGAGAACTTGACGTATATCGTTGCCTCCACTCTCAGAAAACAGCATAGACCCGATATATAGATGTATATGTATCATTTTATGTATGCATCATTTGGTTGGTACGATTTAATCCGCATACCTAGGTCTTTTTATTGTTGTAGACGTGTTACAATCATAGAATAATTCTTCTCTTTGTTTCTACTGCAGATTCTCGACATAGACCCCCTTGCAATACACCTTAATGGAATCATACTATATATACTTTATTTACCGATGATTAACGGTGGTTGGCATAGCTGTGTAGCCGAATAGACAAGCATCATCAGCGGGGTATGATGCAAGTAACAACCACAACATTGTATCTTCATTTATAACGCCCAGAAGAATATTTTACAAGGTATTCTCAACAAAAACTACCACCAAACATGACATATAGTTTATCTCACGTCGTCCGATGCATTCTATATACACTAAAGTGATGTATTCTTGTAGCAATAGCGGCGTAAAGTAGGAGGTTGGCCATGATGGGGCTATTGGATTGGCGAATTTTGGCGATGTTTGGCGATATCGCTAAGTAGCCTGACATTGAAGCCCACTGTAGTTGTTGATGATTTAATTTCTTTGCTAAACACATCTATTTTGTGGCAGTTCAACAAAACAACAATTTCTGTATATAACAATGGGGAAGAAAGCTAGAGCAGCCGCGAGGGCAAGCGGTAAAAAGAAGGGTGGTAATAAGAAGGGAACATCGTCAAAGCATAAAACATCAGTAGCATCTGATCCCTTATCATTAATCAAGGGAAAGGTACCTCAAATCGCAACAAAAAATAATACAAACAAACAAAACTACCATACACTGTATACTAAATACAAGTTATCAACACAACGATTTGTTACCTACATGCGTGAAAATGTTCCAGAAGATATTGGTAGTATGAAATCAGTCAATTTTCTTCTACCTGCCGTGGATTGGATGGCAAATAATAATCATGTTATTGATCCAAAGATATTAATTGATTTGAAACGATGTGTACGCATGAGACATCGTGTGGCAGAATCAGTGTTTGGTGGAGGAGATAAGAGTCACCAACACTTTTTATGCTTACTTGTGTATTGTTGGACTGTGATGAGGGCACTTCCTACAGGGAGTCACTTCACGATCATAAAAAAATTCTATTGGTATCCCTGCACAAACTCAATATATCCATGTGATCGGATACTTTTCTCGTAAATATGGGTACTTAAGAGCGGTATCCTCCTCAAAATCGATCACCTCATACCACATTAAGGTCATCATTCCACCACCATATCGATAGGATATGACAAGTATTGCAATGGAAATACCTTCTAATATACCTACTATATCGTATGGTATCATATCTACTTCATTGAGTATCAGAAACGGCAGTTATAGTAGCTAAGATCAATACAAACACATCTTCTTATCAATACTTATGCATAACTCTTCACATAACGGAGTACTATACACTAGATATATGCTTAAAAACGTACCAGATACTTAGTATAAGTAGTAAATGTGATAAGTAGCTTACATTCTACTCTATTAAGACGATTGCAATGGTCTTCTCATCATACCTCTGCTAAAAGATTGATTTGCATATCATAACCCTTCAAAGTCTTCATAAAGCATGATTCTGCCCAAGTTCTAACCGATAAAGAGCCTCTCTTATACCATCAACATGTTGTCTATAAGTTACCAGTGTATTGGTTGTTCTTTTGCCTTTAAATAAGAGATATTGATACCCCACCACCTCCACCCAGTTTTGAATTGAAGTACTACTTTGTATTACGATGATACCGTTCACATCGTCCCCATATGCGCCATTGTCTTGTCTAATCTTTATGTTAATCTTCAATATAATCAAGAGAAGGTGTACCACAGCATACCACCTTGCCGTGGTCGATAAGATCGATGAAGAGACACATCACCCCCCACTGTCGAGCCGAGCAGATATGTAAATCGAATCTATCTTCCTCATTTTTAAGTATTTTAGGGAGTACTCTGCTGTTAATACTTCTCCAATAGTATTCTGATGAGATAAACCATTGTACTCCCTAAAACATATGGATGGTTATATGATATGGCGGTGGTATCGTAGTAGGGTGGTGAATTTCATCGTAATCGATAGTAGGAGATACCTCGATCGGTGGCCGGCCTAGAGACCAGTAGACCACTATGCCGCCCACCTTGCGCGCTACTTCAATAATTTATTGAACCGTATGCCGAATACCACGTGATGCCGTCGGGTGGTACGCGATCTATCGACACATGATGATGATGCACCTTCCTCCATTGCAAAAATTCACTGTCGTTGAGTAAATCCAATAGAACTTCTTTGATATTTAATATTTATTGTCCCACTCAACGGTTTCCGATGGAGTAATAGTATATGGATGGGTTGCAATTCAGTGGGACAATAAATATACATATGGTTATATGATATGGCGGCGGTATCCACTAGGGCGGCAATTTACTATGATCATCACTAACAAAAAATGGAGGAATTTCACACGTATCTGGTTATGAGCCTAGGGTTGCGAATGCGAAGGAAATTTGAGTTGTGCTAACGGTTTTTAATGATTGTGAAGTGACTCCAGGTGATGTTACGACGATCAAGGAGGAGGAGGAGGAGGAGGAGGAGGATCAAACAGATACAAATCGTTTCTCTATTTTCAATGGAGAAGAGGATAAGGAGAATGAGGAGGAAGATGAGGACGAAAACATCTTCCCAATGTCAGTACCACGACCAGAGCCTATGGACACTGAATCTTTGACGTTTGAGGATCTCCTGAAGTCTGATGACCGCAACGATGCCATCTTCTTTCTTCTTACTTTGGATGAACTCATGACGTTCGTGATAGCGCAATATCGGGTTCTTGTTCGAAATGTCAGTAGCAACAGTAGACGGGGTATTTCTGATACAGCAATGATGGAGAACTTATTGGATAGCTCTATTGCATTTAACTTTGCGCTACAATCTGTTCAGCAACTTGAGATGGAGTTACAGGCTCAACACAGCCACCTTGATACACCATGTCGTTTGTTGGCTACACTTGCCCTACCTGAGCTCACAGTAGAGGTCGACTCAATCGTTAAACGGTACAGCTCCAAGAGTTGCGATCGTAGTGATATAATTGCTTTTTTGGGTGACTGTGTACAGTGCCGATTCCACAATCCCTCAGACTCATGGAACCGAGAGGGCTCTATTGTGAATGAATTTGTTGATCTATATGAAATTGACACTGTTGGAAAATTGGAACTAGAGCAGCTCTTTCAACAAATTCTATTAGCTACAAGTCTTGAACTTCCCAATAAAGCGGAAAAGGGTTTGGAGAAACTGCGAAAGATTGGAGAACAGCGAGCAGGGAAACCTCATCCATCTCACTCATGGCTTGCTCATCAAAGCTAGATGATGGAACAGGAATCGATGATAATATACTATTGCTTGATGATATAACATTATCAGATGATTCAATAGTTTGTAATTCTCTTGTAAAATCAGCATGTGTTCTGAGTCCAAATTTTAAAGGACGATTTTGTTTCTTAGGGCCCGGTCGTTTAGAAGATTCTGAAGTATCACTTCGTGGATTAGATGCTTTTTTACCACCAATATATGCCTGCATACTTATGGTTTGAGTAATTTTGTTGGGTTGTAATATGGTATGAGTTTATTATGATTTGCAATAATACCCACTTGAAATGTGTAGATATAAATCGTACACTATGGGCGAAATAGTAAAATTAACCCACAAAATACTCTTCGATTAGCTCGATGCAGCAGTTCAGAGCTGGGTGAGACGCTAGGGAAGTTGGTTCATTTGACATCGCTGGATGTCTCGTATATCCCTGGTATTCTTCGTTCTTCATGGCAAGGGAAGATCAATAACCTCAAGTCATTAGAGCTGTGTTATTCAGAAGTACGAGACTCTCATCTACCTCGTCTTAGGAGCTTGCAGCTCATTTGAATTACATTTCTGGGGACAGAGCAATTCATCACACAATTCGTATGTTGCAATTATTTGGTGGAGTGATTGACAGCTGTTCACCTGAGAAGCTGATCCAACCCAACCCGAAGAACAAAGGTATGTTTGGGAAACACTGGACTCCTGGAAGTAGGACAAACAAGCTTCGTGATATGGACGAGATGTTGATGACTACTCTGCTGCCTAATTGGGCTAATATGTGCCGTCATGGTATCATGAGCAAGGTTGTGTTACCACGTGAAGATGAGCTTTGCCCATTCTTTGTTCAGCTGAAATCATATGTCAATTATCCCAGGAAGACTGTTTCATGGAGCTTTGCGTTTGGTGTTCATGCTGTATTAACAAGCTTTCTTGAGGTAAATGCTGCGCTTCCTCGAATCATTGACATCAGTAAGCTTGTGTTTAACAACTACTTTCAGGAAGCTGTAAACAGCACAAAGCTCTTGTTCAATGAGAAATCCTCGAATATGAAGAACTCTCCAGCTTGGAAGGACAACCTCACACTCGTATCCTTCCTTCAAAACTTCGGTCTTGAAGTTTATGATGATCTTGCAATCTGGAATGTCCTCTGTGGTGGTACTACCTTTTCAATCTTGAGTTTCCTTGGTAATATAGAAGGAGGATGTTGCATGATTGATTGTCAAGGGCAGCTTCGTATTGTCATGTACTTATATCATGGTCTTGTTATCAATGGAATCATTGATGAAGATGATATACCTTTTCTGAAAACACTTTACAACGGCTTCAAGGAATGCAAAGCTCTATGGTTAGGAAACTTACCGAAAAAGGGAGAGCTTGTCAAACAATTTTGGAGGAGCTGGGGCATGGGGCTTGCTGAGTCGAAAGACATGGCAGAGGAAGCAAAGAACAAGTTTCAGGGTAAACGAGTGCCTTCTGGTAGTCTTTTCTCACAAGGTGGAAAAATTAGAGGACGTAAGATGCATCCAATTGATCCAGAGGAGATATCAACCAGCTTTCGACGTGTTTGTGGTCGGGATTTCAGTGGTGCAGTTGATAAATACCATACACCAGAGCAAAAACAAAGAAGTCGGGGAATGGAACAATACAATGTTGCAGTGCGAACAAATGATACTCTCGATCATCTTGAGAATGAGATTCAGCTTTATTCTGTGAATCTTATACCAACTGCATATTACCTTGAGCAATTTGTTTGCAGTATAAGTCGGATATTAGGGTGGGATAACTTGACATTACCTTTTATGCTTGAGCAAAAGCAAGATATGAGACAAGGTGTTGCGATTCTTTTTGCGCAACATGTATTAGGTGCACTTGATTTTGCTGATGATCCACTGAACTACACATTCACTAACTCTCCTGAGCTCGTGGCGGCAGCCCCTGCGCCCACTATTACCCAAGGCATAGCTAGTTTCATGATGGGGTTCTTTGATAAAGTACCACCTCAGAATGTATTGTGGTTCCAAGCAGTAGATTCAGGAGATATGGAAGCTTGTACAAAGATAGAAACTATTTAGTTTTTGGGGTTCTGTACGTATGAGAGTATATGTTATAAAGTAAAGGCAATAAGATAGAAGTAATCTGCTGTAGGTATCTTTTACCATCCCCAACATATCATACGAACATCAACATCATAGACCTGATCATCATCTACTAACACCCCAGATGCACATACATTGTTTAGTTTGTGTGTTACCCACTTGAGATGTTCCCAATCGTTCTCTTTAAACATGTTGTTTAGTTCCTGTAGCTCTTCTACTTCGTTCAAGAAGTTTGTTGCATGAAATCGTTGACTGTCTGTGCAAATAATCTTGGTAGGGGGCAAACCTTCTTCAAATGATCGTACAATAGCTTCGTGTAGTCGACGTCCAACTTGTGAAGCCAACTCGGGATTATAAAGTACATCTGCTGCTATTAGGATGTCACATTCAGGCAGTACATCGTCTGAGAACAGATCAAAGTATCTTGCTTCAAAAGTATTGTCGATTCGGGTCTCTACCTCAGCTCCATGCTCAAGTAGTTTGAGAGTAAGAGGACTAATATCTGTCGCCACAACTTTGGCTCCAAGTAGTGCAGCCGTTTGTGCTTCTACCCCCGTTCCTGCGCCCAATACCAAGACGGTTGCATTCTTAAGAGGTGAAACTTGAGCTGAATAATGCCTTTTCATAAGCTCATTTGAAGCGAGGATACTTCCTGGCCACATTACAACCCCAAAGGGATCTCCAACTCTTGACTTGCGCTCCGAGTCATCAATAGACCACCACTCTTGTATTAGATCTGAAGGCTTGTCCATTTCCCATACCGTTACATTCAAGTTCTTGGTATCTTCTTCGTCTTGTATTTTGACTTCGAGTGGAATAGTTCGAGATATGATTGGCACCTTTCCCAGCTTTGCTCTCTTACGCTCTATATTTAAAGTTGCATTCTCACTCTCAAGCTGGGTATGCAAAGCCATACTCCTTGATTTGTATCGTGCATTGTGCCCATAGCGAATAGGTTGTAAATTGAATACAAATGCATCAGATAGTGCAAGAGAAAGAAATGATATCATCATAATTGTCAGTGGAAGGACTCTCGATACTTCGAGAGACTTTGAGTTCCGAGCCCTTTCTGCTTTTATGACACCACCTTTTTGTATCCATCTACCGGTCTTCTTTCGATGTGATACAACCTCTCGTTCCTCTTGAGTCAACCATACATGATCCCAAACACTAGAATCTTCCTTAGAGTTTTCATTTCCATCTTGCTTTCCACATGATAATTGATATTGTAACTCGGTACTACTACAGAATCCTTCTTCCCACTGGGGATGTAATAAACTACCAAGCATAGGAGCCCGAACAAACGCCACCTTCTTTGGTATATGTATATTAAATGGACTAAACTCAGTCTTGACATGACGAGGAAGTATCTTATCAATTGGCTTAGCTTGATATGCTCTCATTCTCTTTCCCTTCCACATTAGTTGACCTACATCATTCTGTAAGGTATTGATAAGTGTATGATAGCAGCTAGGTGATATGGTATAAGCAAAAGTGCCAAATACTGCAGTACCGCCAGGAGTACTAAATTGAGGCATAGACGATGTTTGACCGTCATCTTTTCCTTTGTCATCTTGATTTGCTTTGGAAGTAGCATCAATCGAATCCAACAAGAAGTCATCATTAGTAGGAAATGGAAAGATTATGCATTCATCGTCGTCTGGGGTTGTTGTCTCGTTGAGTTGACTCCTTTTCATGTGATTATTGTATACCCAATTCAAGTTTGGCAAGGAGCCAAGCCATCCAAAATACCGTAGATGGCACTCTGACGATGCATTATTACTACCTTCAATTATATCCCAAATTCGATTGGCACATTCACAACCATACTTGGTATCATCATTATCTATACCAATGAATGCTCGAACATTATCTTCCAATATGAAATCATACTCCAAGTCTTCTTCTTCACTACCATCATCGTCATTCAAAGCACCGTCATGCTTGTCACCCACAAGAATCTTCATTGCCATTAAGTGCGCAAATGTACATGCTAATACACTTCTATCACGGTTGAGTGTCTTGGCCTTACGCCACAATTCCATAGAGTATGGAATTGCAATATCTTCAGGCGCGCCACGACGATTGGGTGAGATTGGTACAAGTGTTTTTGTTTCATATTGTAACCAGTGCTTCTTCTTCGTCTGCTGTTCAGTACTATCTTGAGTATTAGTTGGTTGGATTAATGTTTCTGTAGCAAGATGACGGAATGGATCTATAGTTTTATGTTGCTTTGCATTCTCTTTAGTATCCTCTCCATTATCTTTGGTGATATCTTCAATCTGCTCATCAAGTCCTTTGCAGATAAGTTCCCATTCGATATCAGGTATTAATCCAGCATTATTTGCATGTCGTAAGAAGTTTAATCTACCACGTAATTCACGTGAAGGCACACCTTGTGAGAACGTAGGCGCTTCAAAATGCTTTGATAGTGATGGATGTGTTGTAAACATTTCTATGATTTGCTTGTGTCGGCGTAGGGTATTGTTAGAACTTGTGGTAGTATTGACATCGCCATCTTTTGGTATGAGTGATATTACTAATGGTCTAAGCTTACGCTTATTTCTATGTGGGCAACTTGGATCAGTGCACATGATATCCTATTAATAGAGTAGTTGGAGGATTTGTTGTATAATTCGTTCAATGCCGTAAGCAAACACTAGTAGTATCAATTGTTGTTAGTGCTGGCTGCTTACAACAAAACCGTATGTGCAGAATAAATAAAGCAATATCACATGCACCAGTGCATACGCCTTAATTTCGTCCATTAGTACCGCCGCCCTATTGCAATCGTCACAGCCATCCATTTATTTATCAGCCATCACCAACTTTGACATATCACTTTTTGGGATAGATGTGACATTCTTGGTGGTATCCTGAGGGCGCCCTATTTTCACTAACAAAAGTTCTCGCATAAAAAATAAAATCATTCTTTCGACCTCTTATTACATCGGCAAACTCTTCCTCTCAATATAAACTAAATAACAATGAATGATCAAAATCAAACAACCTCTACACCCACAGAACCTAAATTATGTAGAATGGGCTGTGGCTTCTTCGTAAGTTTCATTCAATTTCATTGCGTTGGCACTATGTTTTTTTTTTAGCGATGTTGTGGTAGTTGGGCTCTTCTAACTTTGTCACGATTTGGTATTGTGGAATTGTTATATGGCGTAGACTGTTTATATGATTGGTTATTGGTATTTTAATGGTAGATATCAACGTAGACTTCGGTCGTGGGGTATTAAATCATTCGGGCAGTCAATCATAATTCACAATATTTTGATGTGACATGGTTATTCTTTCTAACTCATCAAAACTTATTCCTATCCTCTCTAATTTATATACAGGGAAGTAATGCCACTGGTGATTGTTGTTCAAAATGTTGGAATGATGCAAAGAATAAGGAAGGTGGTGCGGCAGTAGCTTCCTCTCCAGTTTGTCAACCTGTTGCTTCCAGCAGTCCTACACCAAAATTAGAGGCCGTGGTTGAACAACCAACAACAACAACTTCTACTACCAAACCAATGGATATAGTTGAAGAAAAACCCACTGTTGATGATACAGCAGTTGTTGAAAAGAAATCCGACGCCATGGAGGTTGAGTCAGAAACCAAACCTAGTTCCGAAGTAGTAACAACCGAGACCAAACCTAAGAAGAAGAAGTCTAAGAAGAAGAAGGGTTATAAGAACTTAATTGCTGGTATGATGGAGGGTAATGAAGACCGTGTAAAGTCTGAGGAGAAGGATAATATCAAAAATGTCACTGGCGGGGGGGCATTTGTAAAGATTGACAAAATATAAAGGAGGAATTTGTATTATTTATTTGGGGAGTTAAGTTGAATTTGATTGTTGAGAAGTAGGGTTGAGCGATTGTTGAACGGGTGGGCGTGTTATTAGAGAAACGTCATCTCCAACGCAAATCCTTTATGATTTGACATTCGTTGTGCGTATATTTGCACATAGTTGATTGGTCGCACTCCTCTACTTCCATTAGACTTCTCCCCATTTTGTTATTGTATTGAAAATAGATTGAGAGCGGTGGCCTTTGCTAGAGTAGAATTGTTGATTATAAAACGTACCATGTGCATAGATGTTATGTTCTATACCTATTGTGTTTCTCTTTTCTTGCATGAACAGACACGGTGTACTTAAATGTTGAAATGGTAAACTTTTTCGTTATCTCTATAACATCTATCCTTATGTTTTAATCTATTTCTTCCTCCTACATTCTCTATTTCTTCTTCTTCTTGAAGTGCGACGTGTCATTCCTTCTTCTCTTCCTCATCTGTCTCAACTTCAACCTTAAACTCAGCTCTAGCTTTCTTTGCATCAAGCATAACATCTTCTTCATCCCCAACAAGCCAAACGAAGGCTGCAAAACTCGTTAGGTCATGAGCACGCACGACCTTGTCACCAACATTCTTCAGAAGCATACTCTCCTGATAGGTTGGAAGACGTTCGAAATCATGGCCTTTCATACTCTTGACGATACCTTCCTTATCGGAGGGTACATATACTTGCACAGCCTTTTGAGACGGACGAAAGGATGGAGGCATTCGAACTGGGAATCCACAATGTGCATCAATCATAGCCTCGAATGGATGCCAGCCAGGCACTGTAGACTCGGCCATGATAGCCTTTCGTCCTCCGGCAAGTCGACCTGCGATCTCAATCATTACAGGATCAACCCATTTGTTTCGTTTCTCATCAAATTTAGCCTTCAACTCGCAGTGACCCATTCCATACTTGATTCCAACTGCCCTTGCAACTCCTTCGGCATATTTTACGAGCAAGGAATACTTATGGTCATGTGGGTCAACCATTTCTTGAATTGTATTGATCATGGTTCCTTCAGACTTGACTTTATGATACATCCAAATATCACTAACTTGCACTCCACGAGGTGTAGCGGGAGAAGCCATCAAATTCAAAGCAAACTCTTCCCCTCCAATGAACTCTTCAAGTAGCGCATATTGCGTCTTACGGCCATCCGGTCCTATACTTCGAACAATCTCTGAAGCACGCATTACTGCCTCTTTCTCATCGTTACAAATGTATACGTCCATAGTGCTCATCCCACGAGGTGTCTTGATGACGATTGGGTAGTCAAGCTCGAGCTCTG
>Ga0075439_13188_pt1 | contig 11506 bp, 10 predicted proteins | sample MintriSingleCell_FD_74264 | JGI IMG/M metagenome (GOLD analysis project Ga0075439, IMG submission 74264) | Marine eukaryotic communities from Monterey Bay, USA to study complex ecological interactions - Minidiscus trioculatus JGI Plate_4_G5... | ecosystem: Environmental > Aquatic > Marine >... | reverse complement strand
CTCTGAGGTGCCACTTGATGGCCAAACGCTGCCTGAAAGTCGGCAGAAATCAGAAATCTGAGGCAAGAAATCTGCCCCCATGTGGCTGTAAAAGTATGGTGGAGGGCCTTAGAAATATGCTGAATGTGTTCATCAACCTGTTATGCATGTATACAATGCCAAACAAGCAGTATAATAGCAAGCCCACATCTTTGATCAAAGAATTTTTCCTGATATGAGGCATGAAACCTGCCAATAAGTTTTGGTAGATGTTAGAAGAGGAAGAGGGCATTACAAACATTCAATTGTGCCAAACACTTAGATGGTAGATATTTGGTTAGATATGTTTGTAACAGTTGTTGATGAGTCTTAACTTAGGTTAAAAGAAGGAAATTTTCTCATTGTGTACTTGAAACAGGTGGAGGTACTCTTGGCTTCCATGTCTTCATCTCAAGTTCAGGCATCTTATAAGCACTTTTATTACTCTTCCAAGTATCATAAAAATCTGGTGAGCTTCTCAACAACTCTGCATATGATAATAATGTCCAAAGCATATCAACTGTATATTGTTCCATGGTTAACTTTGTTCTGCAGAACTGCTGTCCATTCTTGATGATTTGCTGTATCTGCTCTGAGTTTTTAGGATCAATGACATGACGTACCGTTTCAGCCAAGTCTGAGAAATCTCCCTTTACTGGAATATAGTGCTAAAGTATGCATGAAAAATGAGTAGAGTGAGATGCATGTCTTGCAATAAACAGACAAGTCAACACCTTTTTCAAACTTACCACCCAAGGTTCTAATTCTTTCTCCCAATATCCCACATATTCAGGTTGAACTTTAATGACAACTGAATTAAAGCACAACAACTTGCCCAGCCTTGCTGACCACGCATTGCCATCAATGTCTAATATAGCCTTGTACTTTTGGAAATCATCTTGCTTGATCAAACTCTTCTTCGTACTAGGCTTTATATCCATAATATCTAAATAATCACGAGAGTATCGAACAAGGTTTTGTCGTGGACGTTCACCATCTTTATATGTATAGCCTGTAATTCGACCTCTCCATACAACTTTAGGAATCTTAGTTTTCCATGGATAATTTTTATCCCATTCTTCCATCATCGTATCCCATTGATATGGTGATTCTGCTAATTGGACATTTGTAGGATCTTGAAAGTAGGTTAAACTCATTGCAGGCCAGGAATGTCGACAATTCATACTTTGTATAGCATTCAATCGAAATATGGGTACATAATCATCACCACACCATGGATAGTCATTTGCATCGAATATCAATGGTATTTCTCCTTCACTCAATAACTTCATACGGGGTGATTGACCCGATAATGATACAGCCATTTCTACTGCCCGTTGTACTAATGTAACAAACATTCCCGTTCTTCCTCCCGGTCGTAATACAGTACCATCTTTAATAATGTATGGTCGTACTTTATTACCAAGACGTATCGTATCTGGTGTAAGTTTTACATCCCCAACGGTATAATTATTCGGTGTTACTGTACCTAATTCATCTTCTCCATTACCCAATCGTTCAAATATCTTAACATACTTTTGTGTGTTTAATGGATATGTCCCATCAGTTGGCTTGCTCCATCTATGCCACGGATATCCATCCGGTCTGACTAATGCATTAACTTTATATTCATTGCTTGATAATGGCGTGCCTTCGCGTTGAGTTGTAGTTCTCGGATCATTCAATCGATGCATTTTCTTAAGATCGCTTGGAGCTATTTTATGTGCAAACTCCATATGTGTAAGTCTTCGATGTCTAAGAGTACTTGTTCTTACTTGTGGCATATAGGTAGCCATCTTTGAATAAGATATATCATGATTACGAAGTGAAGTTGATTCTGGGTATTGATATGGTTGTAAACTTCTTATCGCCCATGCAAATATCAAAAACGTTGCAACTCCTAATAGTAATGAACCAAGCTGTTCTTTATTCTTTCGTTTGTATTCATTTTTGGTATGAACTTTCTTTCGTATCCGTTCTCTTGTTAGTAATACCTTTTGATCTGCATTATCACTAATGACTGTTCCTATACAGGATGGTAAACTTTCTGCAGAGCTTAGTGATTCGAGTGATGTTGATCTGCGTAATGTTAGTGTTTTACCCATGATGCACGGAGCTGTTGCGTCAATGAGACAAACTAATCACTAATCACAAATACAATTTGTGCATAAGATGTGCACAAAATCTCTTGATATGTGTAGATTGCGGTTGCTATTGGTATGCCAGCAATACACAATCTTTCTCTCGATCTTTATTGCAATTGTAGACGTACAGGAAGTGATATGAGGAGTAGTTGCAATGCAACACAGCATACAGTATCAAAGACCCTAATAACTTCCTCCGAAAAGAGCCCTGTGTATCTCTTGTCGCCGATAAAATAAACCAGCGCCAACTATATCCTCTTCTACACGAATCTATCTATAAGTGGAGGTAATGTGGAGCCTTGCTTTTGAATACTGTGCCGCCAGATAATCCCTCTACATATGTGATAGTAGGCGGGTGCGGTCATAATTTGTTGTTCACTCTCAGGAGTGGTGAATCAAAGTTCATTTTAGCGATTAAACGTTGATTCTCAACAATCTCAACTCACAAAATAACCAGCTTTTGTAGTAGTAAATATAACGCTGCCAATACGCCTATAAAGCAATACCCCAGCTGTTCAGATAGCGTATACTGTTCTTCAATATCTTTATTTACATCGGCGAGAGTTTCATCATCGCTGGCTGCGCATATCGATACCACGAACAATTTTTGCAACTACCCAACTCATACTGCAAACAAAACAAATTTGCTGGCAAACAAACACTATATAATCTTTATAAACCGAAACAAACTGAAACAAAACAACATTATTATAATTGCAAGGCAAGCATAAACAATATAATATACGTATCCTATCATGCCACCAAAATCAAAACCAAAGCGCAAAACTCCCACAACAACAGATAATAATGCACCGAAGAAAAAGATTGCCCGCGGAACTGACGAGTGGGCTGAGATGTATCGAAAGAAGAATGCACAAAGTCAGCAGAAGATAGGAGAGCAATCAATGATACAAGGAAATAATGCCCCCACCTCCTCAGCAATTACTTCCAATAACAATATCCCATTGAAGCCTCCCACACCAAAATCTACAAATCCTCCAACAGCCGTATATAGATTACCACCAGCTGATGCAAATGCATCTCAACATTCATTAGCATCCTACATTTCTTATCGAAATAGTATGTCAGTATATCAGCCGACGAACGCAATAGACGAGGTGATGAATGAAGTTGAACAATTATTACAAGCGGCCAGTGAAGCACAGGCACTTGGTAGATTACGTAATTCATACTCAAGTTTGTTATTAGCACATCAAAGATTGGTAGGGTTGGGAAGTCGTGTTGATAGATCCTATTGTGAGGCTGAAACACCAACTACAACACAACCAACAACACAAACAACAACTGAGGGAGGAGAATGTTCCAACTTATCAATAACATCACAACAATTGAAACAACCTACATTCTTACCACCATTGGTATCCCAACCACCATTACCACCATCACTTACACAGAATAATTATACAGGAAAGGCCGCGTTAGTATTGTTTTATTTTGTGATTTCAAGTTGTTCAATATGATGTGTTGGTGTTTTGAGTGCTTCATTTGGCCTTCATGTATCTTTATTTGATTGTCTTTGCAAGCTATATGTTCTAACTATATGTTACTATATCCTCTCTAAACTTTGCAACGCGCATCTTTAGATGTTGCATATGTAGAGTATTTAGCCAAGTCAGGAAAGTCCGCGTTTGTACTTCTTTATTATGTGTATTCGTGTGATTGACATGAAGTGTCTGTGATTTGGCTACTCTTTTGATCATCACTTGCCTTTGTTTGATTGCTCTTACAAACCACATGTTCTAATAGAAGTTATATTTACCTCTCTTCATCTTTATAAATCTGAAACGCGTATCTTCCAGGTATGGAGTTACATCATAAGCGTACCGGAAGAGGAATGCAGCATGAGGCTGCATTAGAACGTGCTTCCAATAAGAAGGATCAAAAGGCTTCTGCTGCTGCCAAGAGTGGTGGCGAACAAGAAGATGGAGTTGCTGCTACCGGGGAAAAAGAAACACCAACAAAGAGAAAAGGCGGACGGGGGAAGAAACCCCCGACATTGGTCATGGCTACCATGGCTGGACGGAATTTTGATGTTGCAGATTTGATGCAGGGTGTTTTGTAGATGACATGAGCTATGGCAGAGAGATCCGCTCAAAGAGTAGCTTCTATAAAGTTACACTAACACGAATAAGAGCTACGAAGCTCTTATTGAAAAGTAGTGCTAGGCTAGCAAGTGATAATACAAACAAAGGATACTAAGTTTTATACAGAGGTATCATATACCCCAACCTTTCTCAAACAAATATCTTCTCAATGTGATATAGCGTCCTCACTTCCAACGAAAGAATCAATCTCTTAGGGCAAAGAGCCTGGACCTGCTACTCCATCCACATCTTTAACGACAAGACTTGCGGCAGCAATCTGGGGAGCTTGAATAGCAGTGACACCAACTCCCGATCCACCAACAACAACGTCGTCAATAGCCAGATGGCGGTTGTACCCCAAATCTCCTCCACTAGTACGAATCTCGAGACGATTGATTTCCTTGAAGTATTGCCCTCGACCAGACGATAGACAGTGTAGGTAAGGACCATCACTCGGAGCTCCCAATACAGTTGTATAGTTGCCAACAAGGTTGCTTCCGTCGCGGTATGCAAGAATCTCAAGGTCCATGCCGGTACTCCAAGCTGGTGTTGCAAACAAACTATAAACCGAGAAGGAAGTGGCCGATGAGATGGTGCTTACACCACCGCTATAAGTCCACATCGTGTAATCAGGAGAGACATTTCCGGCTTCGTATCCTGAAAGGTAGTTAAAATACTTGTGGTAAATGACGCCCATTCTAGACCAATCCAACCCTTTGTATTGGTTGGGCATATATCCCCAACCCGTACCCTTAATGACATCATCAAAGTGAAGAAGAGACTTTGCCGATTTGGATGACATAACGCTTTCTTTGTGGCAATGTTTAGACTTCAGGGCACGACCACTTCCTTCCGACTTCGCAGACTTTGAGAATCTACTCGAACTTGAGCTATCCAGCATCCTTCCCTTTTCAGGCAACGTCTTGGATGACTTGGAGTAGCTGCTTGAACTCGAACTGTCGAGCATCCTTCCTTTAGGAGGAGGCAACGTCTTGGACGACTTGGAGTAGCTGCTTGAACTTGAACTGTCGAGCATCCTTCCCTTTTCAGGCAACGTCTTGGACGACTTCGACTCACTGCTTGAACTATCAAGCATCCTTCCTTTAAGAGGTAAAGATTTGGTTGATTTTGAGCTGCCAAGCTGACGCGGAGCTGAGATGTAGAAAGTACAAAGCGATTAGAACAAGTTCATTGATTCTTTGTGTTAATCAGCATGAATTGTATATATTACTTACCTAAATCAATCTCATTCAACACTTTAACGGCATTTTCTTCAGGCGATTCCATTGATACAGAAGAAGCAACAACAGACGATGTAGTAGCAGCCAATGCCACAAAGGCAACAAGGACGCTAGTGGCAAGAGAGATCTTCATTATTGATAAGTAGTGGAGATGATATAGGAGCCTGTTTCCAATTTATGAGCATAAGATGTGCACTTCCAAGACTGAGAAAAGGGGAGAATATCATTTTGTATTCCGCAACAACTGTTAAGTCGTGATGAGGTGGTGATTCGTCTTAGTCCTAGCACATGTGTTAAGACTTGCTTCGGTTTTCGCAATACTCCACGACTCAATTATGCGAGGCGCAGTCCTCAGTAGAGGAATGCACCACTGCACCCAAGTACATATCAATGACCGGCGGCTTTAAGTTGGTAACTAATATGTCACCGTTGATATTTATGAAGGATCAAAAAACTATCATCTACCGGCAAGTTAGTATATCTCAACCATCAATACCACTGCAAATATTAATAAGCTGTTTCTCTATCATTCTAACAAGATCTTTAATATCATTCTGAGAAAGTTTTCCTTCTCTGATTTGCATTGTCGGTTTATGAAGCAATTTGTTTGCTACTTTGTGCAATGATTGTTCATCACCCAGAGATACAACAATGTCATTAACTCGTCGTCTCATAATAGAAATTTGTGTTGCTGTATCACTTTCCTGAGCTGATAGTCTTGCAACACATGCAACAACAGATGGCTTTACTGCCTTTTCAATAGCAGCTTCAGCGACCAAACTAGCCAATGTCGAAGGGGGTGTACCGTCCGAGCCATATTCTTTTAGCTTGATAATTTCTGGAACCATGTCCTCTCTTCGTGCTATTTTACCAGCACTTAATGAACTATCAAGTAGTATTTTTATACGTCCTCGTCCACCAGTTTGCTTCTGTATTGCATCCTTCTGATCGATAACGGATATGACCTCTACTGTGCGTTTTAGCTGCAGTAGAATGTCTATTGGAATTCAACATGTGTTAGTAATGTGAAGAGACAACAGAAGTACTCCAAATGAAAACATCTCATAACTCACGTGCATCTCTTGAAGAGTATGGTCGAAAGATTACCTTGCGATCCAATCTATTCGGCCGAGGTGCCAAGCCACTAGCAATGAGACATAGATGATAACTTATTGCAGAAGCTTCTTCCATTGAAGTTAATCTCTGGCTTAACTGATATATTTCCTTTAATTGATTGTTATTCATTGGGTTTGATATTACTTGATTCGTCTTTACACCATCGGTTAGGTCCAACCATGACGATAGTCCTGATCTTTCAAGTAACGACATGCTTTTGGATCGTTGTGCATGTATCTGTTGTTGTAGGTTGTACGTCACAGCATATCGTGCTGCATTTGATACCACATCTTGATTCATATGATCATTTTTCTCTTCTTTCAAGATTTTGAGTACAAGTATTATATCAAGTCTGGCACAGTTTGACAGAGTGACACATTCATCAATCACAAATGTTTGTGAACGTGTGTTCTCTCTTGATGTCGATTGTTGCATTTCTTTACTGTAGCCGCTGTTCATACAATGCAATGGTATTTTCACTTCAACATTATCCTCAGATTGTATTGACATTGATGGGAGTTGCAATACTACCTCTAAAATACCTTCCTCATCAGTTATGACAGTAATTTCCATACCAACAAATAAAGATTGAAATGCTTTCAAAGCCCTTGGCCGTGGTACAAAGTAATCTCGACCATCACCTAATGCAACATCCTTCCATTTCCAACATTCTCTCACTAATGACTCTCCTGGTAATGTAAACGTATCATTCTTTGATGGTAAGGAAATGAGATGTAGTGTATGCTTTGTTGATTGTATATTGTTGTTTGATAATATACTGTCACTGCTTGTTATCGGCATATATTGTTCAGCGACATCAAGTTGGGATTTAGATTGTACACTGAGTATAGTATTGCATCGAGTAGGATAACTACTAGTACTACCAATATACCACGCCATTGATAGTGGTATCATCATGGCCACAATCATTGTGAAGGCCCACATAATCTTGTGTTGATTTAGTAAACTAATCGACCAAATGAAATCATGGAATAAACAAAACACCCACAACCGAACAAGTATATATTTCACAAATATTGTAATATATATTTCACGAGTATTATCTTCCTCCAACAAGTTTATATTCCTCGGCAAAGGACGATTGTCCCCTCAATCAAAGCAAACGCTAAGCAAGTAAAATGAGACAACGGCGATAGAACGGTTATTTTGAAGCAAACTGAGTTAGTACCAACTTTTTGCTTTCATGCTTCAATGCGGCCACATAGCGCCGCATGAATTGCATGCTATATGTGTTGACGTATTTGGTTGTTTGTGTACTTGTACTGTCGCCGCATACATAATAGTTTTTGGGAGAAGACTGCAAGTAAAAGCAATAGCCAATAAAAGTATATACACCAAAAAATTATTTTGAGGTGGACCATCCTATCAACATCAAGATGAAGTCCCTACCGCCTAGACCACCGTCTCCCACAGAACTATCATATACACAGCTTGCAAAGTTAGCTCCACGATTTGTTAGTACAAGTAATAATGGTCTCCAAGGAGTACAAAATAATAGAATAGTTAGCAATGACAAAGTTCGATTTGCCATTGATAATACATCTGCAATACCAACAGCCCCTCGAACTGCACCTCCATCTACAATTAATGTGCCATCCGATGGTGGAAATTGCAGTATTAGTACAACAGGTGGGATAGGAGTTGCAAGTAGTATTGGTCATAATAACAATTATCAAACACCAAATACAACAACAATACACAGCAATATTATGTCTCACCAATTCATAGACCGAGGCCTGCACCACCACATCAATATCCACAACAGCAGATTGATACAATGAGTGGTAGATCGACACCAGTAGAAGATCGACTATCAAATCTTGCAACTAAATTACATACAATGCAACAACATCAACCAATATCATCATCTACTAATTTGTACACTACTCCAATGATGAATAATTTACAGAGTAATCGAATAAGTTCTTCTAAATCTCGCAATTTGCAAGAGGTACAACAATTTATTGATACATTAAAGAATATGCAGGCCGCTGTATCAAATACTGTTGATGAACAATCACGGTTGAAGAAATCACGAGCATTAAATGCATTATTGAGCATGTTTGAACGTATTATTGAGGATACAGCAACACAACAAACTATGCCAATTGAGCCAATAGTAGAGAACAAGTTACAACATTTAGAACATCGAGTACAGCAGTTGGAAAAAGAGAATAGTCAATTGCACATACTAAATCAAGAGAAGAATACACAATTACAGCAAGTTAATAATGAATTACAAAATACTCAACATAAGTTGCAGCAAATTACTATTGAGAATGAGCAGCTCAAGATTGATGCTACATCTGCTCAAGAACAGTGTCATCGAGAAAGACAAAGAGCAACCGAGGCAGAAGCTGTTGCTGCCGAATCTGAGAATGTAAGGAATAGTATGCTTTCCAATTATGCACGTCTTACGGAAGAAAATGTAGAGTTACAGCAATCAATGGAGTATACAAAGCTGGACAAGGAGAAGATGGTATCAGAGTTTCAGCTTTGTCAACAGGAGATGAATGAGTTACAGACGCAGTGCAATCAGTTGACTCAATCATTACAGCATAAAGATATGGATATAATCGAGTTGGAAAAGAAGATGAATGACTTGAATGATCAATTACTTTCACAACAGAACTTGCTTCAATCGGCTAATAACGATCGACAACGTCTACAAGATGAATTGCACAACTCACAGCGCAACTCAACAACTGCTTCTCAACAGCTTATGAATTTACGGGGTCAATTCTCTCAATTTAGACGAGAGAGTGATTCAAGACAGAGTCATCAACGAACAGCAAACACAACCGACAAGGAGGAACATCTGAGTATTACACACAACACAATCTTGCAAGAGGAACAACAAAGGAGACGGATACTTGAATTGTCAATCCAAAAATCAAAAGAACAAGATGCTAAAGCACAAGAGGAGATGCAACGGATATCAGAATCGAATGCCGATTTGAAGAGTAAGGTGGATGAACTAAATGCTCAGTTGAACATGAATTCATCAGTAAGCGGTAGATCACGAACTCAACAAACAAGCAGTAGTATAGTTGACGAGTTCTCAGTTACTGGGGATAGTATTATGAATGAATATAGTTTGGTAATTGGTAACACTTCTTCTCCATTGAGTTTGGCAACGATGTCGCAACACAGCGAAGCAAGTAAGAGCACAACATGTGATCAGCTATCAGCAAAGACCGATAATGGAGTGGATCAACAGCAGGGAACGACGAAACAGAGAAGTCAGTTGAGTGCCATTGATGAACTATCTCTTGATGAGCTAGATAGTATTATGAATCCTTATCAGAAAAGGGAAAATGACGACGACCTGAAATCTCCTGATAGTGATGTGACCTCGAAGCAACAAGAAGACAGATCAAGTAAAGAGGACGAACACCCAAATCTGATGGATTATTTTTACAATCAAATCAAGCTTGCTGAATGATAATGCCATAGTTCCTAAAAGATATATGTATAAAAGAACTTTGAGTGACTTTACAAACTAAGTTAATATACTAGATAGACTAGTTTCTTCTTTCCTACTTCTTCAAACAATATAGGGCTGTTAAAGCTTCTCGGAGCAACCCTCATCACAGATCGATTCATTTACTTGGACAAACAACTAAGACGGGAGATAAAACATACAATTTAATAACCTCCCACATCACGAACGGCAATACCCACAACAACTCTTGGTTCACTGAGTACGGCGGCTACTTTTCTTCTGTTTCTTGGAACTAGACATCTTGTTTTTGGGAGACTTGGCAACACGCTTCACCGAGGACGAGGATGAGCGGGTCTTGCGAGAAGGTGGTGGCGTCTGACTTCCAGCATCTCGTGTAGTAACTTCGCCCATGTCCTCAGAAGCTGTAGCATACGCATCGTCATCTTCATCACTCTTATCTTCAATAGACTTTTCTGGAGTAGTTAGCAACTTCAACTCTTCTGCCTCTACCGGCTCATTCTCGGCAATGGTAAGTAACTTGTGTGTATCAACATCATCTTCCTCGCCATCTTCTTTATCCTCTCCTACATCCTCTTTAGCATCCTCCTCTACGTCTTTATCTTCCTCTTCTTCCTTGGCACCTGGTTCATTTTCATTTAACTCTTCATCTTCATCGTCCGACTTATCGCTATCATCTTGAAGAACATCCTCATCACTCTTCTTCGATGGAGAAGCAGGAGGTGAACTAGTATCTTCTTCACTGTGATAACCCTCCAACAACTTCTTGAGTGCACTAGGCTCATCCTCAGCTACTTCTTCTTTTTCATTGCCCGAGTTCTTAAAGTGTTCATTTTGGAGGCTAGCATTAAGGACAGTATGACGATCGGCAGGAGGACTTGCAACAGACGATGCAGCAATACCACCGACAGGCTGCTCTTCAGCGTCATCACTGCCATTTTCCGCCAAAGCCTTGGCTTCAGGTTTGTCTGGAGTAAATGATTCAGTAAATGATTGAGTGAAAGAGGTGAACTTATCTACTCGTTCTTTGTACTTCTTCTTCTGGGCAGTGACATCTACTATATCCTTCTGTAGCTTGTCAATTAGTTGTTGACTGGTAGCTTGAAGCTCGGCATACTCTTGTTGACTAGTATCCCGAAAGTCCTTGTAATCAGACCGGACGGCATCTAATTCAGATTCTTTCTCCGCAACTAATGCCTCGAGCTTTGTAATCTGTTTATAGTTGGTCATACAGTTGTGCTTTAATGTGTCTATCTCCGCTCGGTTATGATTGAGCAGATCACTAATTTGCTTATGATGGCGCTGCTGATCATTGATGATACCTTGTAAAACAATATTTTCATCTCCCCCGTCGGGAGCAGTTGACACAGAAGAAGGCATGGTACTGTCTTGTTGGAT
>Ga0075439_11946_pt1 | contig 11506 bp, 7 predicted proteins | sample MintriSingleCell_FD_74264 | JGI IMG/M metagenome (GOLD analysis project Ga0075439, IMG submission 74264) | Marine eukaryotic communities from Monterey Bay, USA to study complex ecological interactions - Minidiscus trioculatus JGI Plate_4_G5... | ecosystem: Environmental > Aquatic > Marine >... | reverse complement strand
AAGTGGCACCTCAGAGATGTAGGCTTGATAGAATAGTGGTTGATTGGCATTGTATGAGTGTATAACAAAGTGATGAACACTCCCAGCATATTTGTAGGGCCTCCTGTCATACTTTTACAGCCACTTGATGGGAGATTTCTTGCCTCAGATTTGCAAAAAATGGTGTGGTAGAGTAGTTGAAGAAGTATTTTAGTAATGACATAATACTAGATTATTTTGAGGGGCCACTAAAGACATGCTGTGTTTAGTTGATCCTAACAAGTTTTCTTTATGTTAAATAATATTGATTGCACTGTATTTCCAATGAATTGACCTATTAAATAGGAAGTTATCTTAAAAAAATATTGTATATTCATATCTCTATGTTTGTATCTTTTTTATGATCTTTTCGTCCAGCTTCTGCTGTGTATATGTAGATAAATATGGATTGATGTAGTCTAATAGTTTTGTGCACTCCGATAATAGATCTTCTTTGAGTAATGCTTGTGTCAGTTGGGCTACTTCACTTTGAATAGCATTCAGTTTGTCAGGCGAAGACACATCTTGTGTAATATCTTTGGATCGTAATTGAACACTTAGAAGATGAGTATTTGCTTTGGCTTCAAGCTCTGAGCTCTGCGCCTTTTCGAAGCAATATAGAGCTCGTTCGAGATAGTTCAATGCTTGCTCTAATTCAATGTCTGAAGATGAAGCTAGATCTGCATTATCTATGCCTGCAATGCACCACTCATCATTCGTCATCATCATATTCTCTAAGTCTGATACGTTATTGTGTGTTGCAATGGCTTCTGTATTTTGTGTAGTATCATCATTAGATGTTTTAGCTGTTGTGAGCCATCTTGTTGCAGCGTCTCCGGCAATAGAAGAAGTTGTCTCGGCAAAGAAGAGTTGCTCTATACATCGTGTTGTGGCAGTGTAGATCAACTTGAGATGTGTCTCTACCAAAGGATACTTTAGCTCAAAGTCTGAGCCTTCTCGGTTTAAGAGTAGGTTACGCCATGGTTTCTGAAGTGACGAAGGTATATCTGAGAAGAAGTTGAGGATGATACATGACTTGAACTCCAATCCCTTTGCCTCTCGAATGCCATAGACTAGTGGATGGTTCAATTCATCACGCCAGTGAGATGCCGACTCATCATGTGTTAAAATGACACATCCTTGTAGTGAGGTTTTGAGTAGAATCGACAGCTGTTTAACTTGAACTGCATGGAATACACCCGGCCGAGCACCCTTAAAGAGACCGTAATCTTTCTTTAACTGCTTAGCACTGCCAGGAAAGTACTCGAAGAGTAAATCCAAGAAGCTTCCTGCACAATTTAGTATACCTGCATGAGATCTGAAATTGATATTTACAATCTTGGGCTTGTCAGGTATGAGATGTTGACGATCACCAGCCACATAATATCCAACTGCCCTAACCTCTTCAAATCGAAAGTCTGTTCCTTGTTCGACAGACTGTGCAGGATCACCTGCGAGGAAGAGCGATCCGACTCCACTAATGGAGAAGAACAAGAGAATCTCTACTTGGGTGTAGTCTTGTACCTCCTGAACGTGATATGATTAGTGAGCAAATGTATGCGGATACTAGACATAATATACACTAAGAAGTACTACTCACATCAACATAGACCTTGCTCCACTTAACCTTCTCACAAACCACAGAATTAGTCTTCTTGGCTTCATCGATTTGTCGTAAGAGGGAGTGAATACGATCACAATCGTCCCACAATCGTTGTTCGTGTAACCAAGCTTGGTATTGAACAAAGATATCGTAAATAGAATCACGGAGATCGAGTGGTATCTTGCACCTGTTCTTACCAAGCTTGTCAGACACAAAGTATTCTCTTGACAAGGCACCAGACGAGCTTTGATATGCCTCGATTGAACCTTTAATGAATGTCCGTATTGACTTCCAAACAATCAAGGCGACAGTCTTCTTCTTTGTGCAATGCTCTTTGTAAAACTGTTTAAATTGAGCAAAGCTGACTCTTTGTCGAGGGTGAAACTGTCTCTTATTGCCATTTGTCTCGACTTCTTCCTCGGATAGAGATACATCAAGATGATGTAATAGATTATCAAACGTATAAAAGTTGCTTTGTGGACTACTACCAACTGCCTTCTCCACATATCTACACAGTCTGCTTGATCTAGAAACGAAGAGTTGTGAGAACTTAGGCTTGTCACCTAATCTCTGTCGGTCATACTCGATGCGGTTGCATATACACTTTTTAGTATAGTGTATGGGTAGAAGAATGAGACGAGAATAAAGATGGTTAGTATTGAACATAGCAGCCAAGTTCAATCATAAAGAAATGAACACATCCTGTTCACAAAAAAAAGGATATCAAATCGGTATCCTAACAAATTTTGTGCACATCTTATGACAACTTTATTTGAGCAACTTACGATTGTCTTGCCCGTGCCAGATCTGCCAAGAAGCAATACTGTACCCTTTGCTTCTACTACCTTCCGTTCTTCCTCCGTCAAGCTCATCTGAGGTGTCCAAGATGATGTAGCAATGTCATCAATGTTGTCAAAATTGACGTCATATAGCTTCAACGGCACATTACCCAGTGCATCAAGTAGTACTTCTCTCTTGACACACGGGGTAGACGAATCACCATTGAGCTCATCAACGAGATTCTGAGGCATTTGCTGTCTGGCAGTACGATGCTTAGCATCATCGATGAGTTTAGCAAGTCGTGAGACACTCTAAATGATGAGAGAGGTGTCAGGAGGTAGAGACAAGAGGCAGGAGTGATAGATAAGAGTTTGGTAGGTGTGCATGAAGACGGTAATAAGACACAAATGCTTATTAGCACGGTAACAACAATACTAAACTGGAGACTTACTTTGTGCTTGGCAATGAACCAAACGACGATGCGGTCACCTTCCTCTGTCCAGAGGATTCGGAAGCCTCCTCCTTTGTTCTCCAAATAGGATTCATCTAGAATAGAGAGAAGATAGTAAGTACCATATACGAATCAATAGATTAGAGACTACACACTCATTGCACATAATATCAAACATCTACTCACAAATGATTGACTCGCATCCTTTTAAGGGCTTCTGAAGCTTGTGACTTCGTTCACCTTTGGCAAGCTGTTTCATCTTCTTCACGAACATCTCCTTGTACTTGACATCTCCATTCTTCATAAACTTGACCACATGACTCGTTACCTATTGTTTATGTTGTAGGTGTGAAGGAAGAAGAGATGTATTATTAGGCTACATATCATATGCACATAAAGAATACCGAACAAACAGATGGACGCAAGATGTGCACACTTACTTGAAACTGAGTCCAGTCTATTATACTCTCATGCACATTGACTTGATTTTCGTCCAAAGTCAAATTATCCAGGGCTTCATCAACCCCTTCATCCCCAATCTCTTCTGACTCATCCTCTTCACTCAAGGCAATGGAAAGAGCTTGGTTGAGCTTCTCGTCTGTGTCAGCCAAGTTGCCATCTTCATCCAATAGATCCACTCTTTTTAGGTCTAATATCTCCCTCACTAAAGCCCAGCCTGTCAAGGATCGTCTTGAAGGAGGTACTTGCTCAAGCGCCCCCCTCCAAATAGTATAAAAGTGGCACACGGCATCAAATCTAGGTTGCAGTGTCTTGAGGTATGCCTCTCGTACTATCACACCACGAACAACCTTCTGGATTGATATTACACGCTGCAGTGTCTTGAGATATGTTCCTCGTACTATTATACCACGGACGCGCTTCTGTATTGATATTGCACTGAATCTTCGACGTTTTTGCAATGCAAGTTCTTTTGCCTCGCGCTTCTTATTAGCGTCATCTTCTTGGACCTTTACTTGATCTCGTGATAAAACAGAAGCACCTATGATATACTCCCCTCTACTCTCCATACCAAGCAAACTTGGAAGTATTTCAGTTGACATGTCAAGATCCGTACCGTTGAAGGAGAATCTGAGTCTCTTCCTAGGCATTCTGATAGTTCTAAGTAGTGTTCTAATATCCGATGATAACTCAAGATAATGTGGCATCATCAGATGTGCCTCCTTATTGTCTTCTGTAGTCTTGACGTTTACCAGAATCTCGCCTTCGACAATTGTAGAGTTAACAATGCTTGCATCATCGGCATGATTTCGCTCCAAATAATCATCGGCTGCAGCATTTGATGCTAGTGCGTTTATCCCAGACTTCAAGTATGGCAGTTCTTCTAAATTAATACCAGTCATATCTTTCACAGACGACGTACAACTCTGCCTTAATAACGCACAATTCAGTAAATGCGTCTGACGCATAGAAGAGTGCCCCATCTCTTCCCGATTTAGAAATGAATAATGGAGAAGAGTATTGCAAATTCGCGCAGCATTATCTCGTGTAAGACTCTGCTTTTGTCGTTGTTCTCGATCTAGCCAGAACTGGAAAAATCGATCTAATGTAATGCCGTCTGGGTTCTTTGCAACAGACTCGAAGTAGTCCTTATAGAAATGGCAGTCATGTTTATGTCCATTAGTCCCTTTCCATGCTTGAACCTGGCATTTTCTAGAACAGTAGCTACAGATGGAGGAAGATTGACCACAGAATATATTGAGATAAAATACCGCAACAATACAAAGGAATATGAACAGAAGCCCGACTTACTGAATGAAATGGCACCTACTGCACTTCATTACATTCGCATTAATCTTCTTACAGCCATGACAAAACATTGTTCTATGAAGCTGTGTCGTTGTTTGAATGTTTGTTGGGTCACCAATGATCTCGATGTCTTTTTCTGTTGATATGACTTCAATATTTAACAATCTGCAAGTCTTCTTACGCCAGACTCCAGCTTCTATTCTAAAGTCATCCACTCGAATGATATCACCAACAGCAACTCCATCATCGTTGATTTTATCAAGTGTTGTTTCTGCGTGGAAGCTGTGTGTACCATCGGATACGAGAAACTAAAGAGTATATGCAGGGATTGGGTCAGTTGTGTTCAAAAACGGAATTGAAATGAGTATTTATTTGCAACACTTACCCTCCAACCGGAATGCGAAGCGACAGCATCCATGATTTGTAAATGAGGTTTAAACGATGGGTTGTCCTCTGAGCTATTCATATCAAACATGATCTTGATTGAGTTCTCGGTCAAATTCGTACCAGTTGTCTTCTTGGCTGCATATAATGTATCCTTATCTTTTATGCCCAGTGTAAGAATTGTGTCGTTGCTATTTGTAGGGATATCTTCATCACCAAATGTAAGCCACATTTGATCCATTGGAATGTCTTTACGCTTGGAGAATGCAGCCATGAGCTGATAGACTTTGTTATCCCAACGGACACTATATGGGGTGGTTTCTCCATGTTCATTTTTTATATTCACCGTGATTTGCGACGGGGAGGTTGGATCTAAAGTATTCTTTGCAGTTGCTTTTATAACATCCGATTCTGTAACACCCATACTTCCAATTGCATGTGAGCATTTATCGGGAATAACTCTGCCTCTGTATGTAAATTGACGGTACTTTGTAGAGATTCGTTGACGTTGACAATACTTCTCGGTGAGGTTCCATATACCAGTGCCCAGCTCGGATAAGACTTTAGTCTTGACACCATCTATATCCTCAAAAGTTACATTGATTACCTTCTCAGGTGTTTCGAGTTCTACACAGATTTCACTACAATCTTCAATCTCACATTCAACAAGGGTCTTCTTCATCTCATTCGGTATTAGCTTTCCATTGTAAGTGAAGCGATAATAATCCAAGGGAGCTCCAGGATATCCTGCATATCTTGCTAAAAGTTCGTTCACACCGCAGTTTCGAGAGATTTGTAATCCTGGATTCATCACTCTATCTCGAAACATAACGAAGAGATCAACTGCGTCTTCGCTAGTACTTGCCCCAAAGCAATAAACGACATCGTTTTCTTTCATACCGAGTGTTTCTGATGTATGACGAGACTCGGCAAGTATGATCTGACCGTTGTACTCAAAGTAAAGTGAGCTCAAGGGGACGTTAAGCAAGTTGGCAAATGACATTAATCCCTGGCAAATATATTTGTTGGGGTCAACTTTGATTTGGTAGCTAGTTGGGCCGTTTCCAGTTATGGTACTCTCCACTACTTCGATGGTCAGACTATTACTCATGCTCTCATCGCTGTCGCCACTCTCTCTATAAATAGTCACATCTATAGTTTTGTCACTAAGTATTTGGAGCTTTTCTAATGAGAGGTCGTAGTCATCCATCCCTTGAACTTGGAAGTGGAGGCGATACATGGGGATGTTTCTTCGTTTGATATATTCTTTTACCACAGCACCAAAAGAGTACTCCTGTCTAACTGAGTAGGAAATTCCACCACCACAAACTTCGTCAGATAACGTGATTAGCAACTCAGGATTTTGAACAGTCAAAACCAATGTATCGAACTCCCTGATGTTCAAGCTTGATAACGAGCAGTTATCTTCACATTCTGTTCGCCCGAAGAACAATGTCTGCTGATTAATAGAATATGCCCAGTCCCAATGATTGTTTATCTGCAATTTAATGTAGAGTATATTATCAGAAGGCTTTGTGTCGATGGATATAATTCTGTCATGCATACTATGGTCCTTGACAAAAATTTGAATCGGTCGATCTAATTCACTAGACTTATAACCCATCCATTTATACTGCGTCGATACTTGCTTTTCACATAATTTGTTTGGTTTGGTAACAATGGATGCTGTTGGGATAACTGACACCATCATATCGGATAATTTTCTGTTGGCATATTCGGGTTGAGGAGAATCCGGCTTGATGATGTAATGTGTATTCCCTTCATTAACATTGCATTCAGATAAAGTGGAGCTATCCTCGAGTTCAATCTCATTATAGAATAAGCTCTGTGGACCTATTGAAGCACCCCATTTGCGATATATCAATGCCTTCACATGTTGCACTGTTGCAGATGGATTGATATCAAAAGTAATTGTCTTGCCGTACTCGGATAAAATTGTGAGGGTCACTCTCTTATGATCTTCATTCGGCAATATCGGGAGGAGCCCTGTACCTATAACAAGATGCAATGTATCCCCGTCACTGATTTTACAACCGTATAATGTTTCGTCTTCTTCCAGATAACGGCCACGGAATATCAAGTTCTTCCGATTAGCTAAGGGTATTTGGCTAGCCTCTTGGATCTTTCCCCTAATCTTCCGAATAGTATCCCAGGGCGCGACATCAATTATATCATACCGCTTTGATGCTGCCAGGATTATGATTGACATCTGAAGCGGAAAGCCAAATAACAACAAATCCCCATCTCTTATATTGAAATCCGTTAAAGTATCATCCTCATTCATATGACAACCATTGAATGTCAAGTTTTGTTGACTGGGGTGCATATACTCATTGACCAGCCTCTCCTTAATCCATCTAATTTCATCGAATGGATAACATTCAAGGTTGATAGACCTGCCTGTTATACTATTGATTTTGATTTGTATCTTTTTGACTTCATGAGGAGGAGTCCATAATACCAACTCAATCGAATTCCCATTCGTAATGTAACAGTCAAATAACGTTAGGTGATTCCAACACTCAACTCCACCAATGAATAGTCTTTGGTTATGTGTGGATATACCAGACTCCTGTTGAATCTTTGCCTTTACCAAGAGAATTTTATCTGAAGGTTTAGCCTCAATATTAAGATCACTGTCATTCATTTTGATGTCAGGATCCATTTTAATACGAACAGCTATAACATCCTTCGTGGTATTCTTTGTAATATATTCCGGAATCGTGTCACATATGTATAATTCATCCCCATTTCTCATGTAGTGATATGATATGAGTTCATAATCATTGAGTAGTTTGTTCCCATAGATCAAATTGATTTCAGAATGGGATAAATTGATTATTTGCATTCGAAGTTCCTCTTTGATATAGTAAACTGAATCGTCATGGTCATTAATATCAAAGGGGAAACTATTGATACAATCCCCATTTTTTATTTGCTTGACAAGGATTTGTAGTTTATGTTGAAGTTCCCTTGGTGGAGCTAATAATAGGACATCCCCATCTTTTATATGATAATCAGATAATGTACAACTGTCTGGAAGCGATATACCATCATATATTAGTGCTGAGATTGGAAACATAAATTCTTTATGAAGAAGTTTTTTCAGTAAGTATATGGTATCAGAGCTTGAAACATCTAGATTGCAAGTCTTCGTTGGTAAATCTTCGAGGACAACTTTCACCGTAAACTTTGAGTATGGATCAGAAAATTGATGTTCAATTATATCTAATTGTAGCTCCGATGGCCATGCCGGTAAGATTTTGCCGCTTATACCTTCTTCATTGATGGGTGTAAGGAAGTGTATGGATGTAATATTATCATAATCGTTTAGCAACTTTCCATCAAATGACAATTGCTGTTGGGACGGACGATAACCCCATTCATTATGTATGAAAGTCTTGATATCGAGAATACATTTGTTAATGTTAGGGTTAGGGTTAAGAATGAGAGTATCATCACCTCCTATTTTTTTGACAATGATTGGCATTTCTACCTTTTACTCAGAGCTTCATTTATCAGGTTATTGATATCCCCGTAAATGGTGTGCATGTCAACGGCATGGATCATAATCAATAGGATAATCTCTAACAAGATAGTGTAGGCTCTCTCTAGGCTAGGAGGAGGATAATAATCTGAACACCTTGAATTGAGGTCTGTTTTGGCGAAGCAACGAAAGATATCGCATTTTTGCTAAGCTAGCTCCTCTAATAACTACATTTGACGACGATACGAATCCATGCTTAACTCCATTCTCTCATAGAGGGTTCGAATATCAGAATCGATGCGGTTTGTCGTCAGAGGGGAAGAGCATCAGAGGATGGTGTTGTTATGAGATGCGAGATGCATGAAAAGTACACTACACACCGATGAAAGAGTTTGCTGGCTGTACCTCTTTACAGCTAGATTGAGTACATTGTTAGGCGGCAGCAACATCAACTACTAAATCATGCAGTACAATAATAATGATATTACTAACCAAAAACAATTTAATACAGTAGCGAATCAGCTACGTATGGAAATTAATCGTCGTCAACGCCAACAGGATTTGCAACATCTTCGAATTGCCAATAGTATGTCTGCTTCGGGAGGACGGTTAATTGGTAGTACAGTTAATGTTGTGCCAGGAATGGTGAATGTTACTCAACCTACTAGTATGAGTACTTTATCATTACCAACTGCATATCAACAGCAGCAGTATTTCCCTACTGCCCCTCCTAACCCTGTATTACATCATCCGGTAAATCAAATGCGGGGTAGTGGAAGTAGTATGGCATTGTCATTACCATCTCCGTGAGTTATTGTATAACACATGCATGTTCTTAAAAATTTAAAAATTGTGCATAAGATGTGCACAAATTTCATGTCTAATCCCCCCTCTCTTTTCCTTAAACATCAAACCAAATACCAGACGTTACCCCCAAATTAACAATTCGGCAATGAATAATCCCAAGCCTTTCATCGAGTACACACCGCACTTCGGCCGATGTCTATTCTTCCCAGTAACAGTACTTCCAGGCACCCTGGGATTGCAAGTACATTACATTCAAGAATTAGAAATGGCAGTTATTAACAAAGTATCACCAAATTGTGCAATTGGTGACGCTGTCACGGAAGGGAACTTTATCTACAGTATTAATGGTAAGCGTCTTAAATCATTAGAACATGTTTCCGTGGGTAATGATAAAGTACGTACGCTTGTCATTATGGTGGTGTTGACTGAGAATCGACAGAGTGGTACCTATACCCCATTGCCGTTACCGTTGCAAGAACGGATGAAAGAACAGTGTTATATGAGAGAATCACAGAATATGGCGGCGGCACGTTCATCTATTATTCAGCAGCCGCCACCGACAGTAACAATACCAGCTGTGCCAACAGCCACCAACCCTGTTACGGCGGCCCTTGATACACTTGCAAATAGCAATACGAGAGATGAGAAACTAGCTGCTCTAGATAATATAACGGTCGCTGCTACTGCTGCAACATCAATTCCTAGCAGCAACAAATCAACACCACCAAGTAAGAAGAAAGCTAAAGTTGGGAAGAATGATGCCGATAGGTTATTGGATGGTATGCCCGAATTGCATTACCCACTAGGCCGTGGTCAATCATATACGAACCATCCACGGACTAAGGAATTTAACCTATTCCTTCAAATGCATGCCGATACATCATCTTCCAAGGATGAGATCTCAAAAGATTTTAATGAGAGGGGCATGAAATTCATTCAATATGATGAGGATGAGCAAGTGTGGAATGTTTTGGAGAAAGAGAATGCCGATGAGATATTATGGGCAAAGTTATCCAGTGTGGAGAAGAAGCGTAAGCGTAGTGAAGATGATAATACCGAAGACAAGATTGCCTCGGCTAGTACCCGTGAACTAGAAGATGCCAAGGCTCTCCTTCATCTCGTATCCGAGAATACCAAGTTAAAGGCAACTCTACGTGATAAGAACGAGAAGATATTAGAAAATGCTGAAACTCTTCTCCGACTTGCAGCAGAGAACTCCAAGTTGAAGGAAAGTCTCCGTTACAAGGATGATACGATTGCACAACTAAAAACTTTGTCGACTTCATTCTCGGGGAATGGAGATACATCGGCAAATACAGTCATTACCAATCTAGCCGAGGAGAATAGCAAGTTAAAAGAGGAGATTGGAGAACTGAAAGTAATATCAAAGCCACTAATACAAGAATTGAAACAGAAAGATGATGATATTGCCAAGTTAAAAGCAACTATTCAAGAACTTAGAATTGCAGCTGTTATGAAAGATGATAGTAGTGAAGGAGGTGGTGGGTATCAATCGATCTTGAGTTCAAAAAAGAAGAGTGAAACAACATCGGCAGCCGCTGTTTGTGATAATGAAGTACTGGCTAACCACTTTGGAGATAACCCCGTTAGTGGAGAATCGACACCCAAGAGATATACCGGAGAGCTTCATATTGATGAATTGGCTAATATGATAGCAAAACGAGGAAAAGAAAACACGACCCCAAAGAAACGAGAAGCTTGAGTATTTAATAAAGTAGAGATGTATCAGTGTCTATTAATCGTATAAAGATTAGATATCTGCTTGTACACTTGTCATTCCACATTCCCTAGATGTAGACTCTTAGTTGTTAGATTTTCTACTCTTCTCCACCTCAAACTCAATGATCGTAGATTGTTCTTCAGATACGAGTGTCATATACAAGCACCTCATAATATTCACACTTTTAGCAAACAATTAAGGCTGGCGCAATGAAATTTCCGTGCTTCCTGATTTTGGGTGTTACCTTCCCAGCTGAGTGTAGAGCTTTGAGGAGTAGAAGGATCCAAGTAGTAGGATGGATGATCAATCTAAAGTAGGAGTGATAAATGCTACATACTCTATTTGGCTAGAATCTTTAATCTAACCACTGTCAATGTGTTAATTATCATTAATATCTGCGTCATGATATTGATTATGGTACTATTTAGTATTGTATACTCATAATCA
>Ga0075439_11948_pt1 | contig 11513 bp, 15 predicted proteins | sample MintriSingleCell_FD_74264 | JGI IMG/M metagenome (GOLD analysis project Ga0075439, IMG submission 74264) | Marine eukaryotic communities from Monterey Bay, USA to study complex ecological interactions - Minidiscus trioculatus JGI Plate_4_G5... | ecosystem: Environmental > Aquatic > Marine >... | reverse complement strand
CAGTGACTAAAGGGCCCTCCATCATACTTTTACAGCCCCATGTTGGCAGGTTTCATGCCTCAGATCCCAATTTTCTGCTGATTTCCTTGAATATCAGTATATACTAACCTTATAATATATAGCATGCGAATGTGTAAAAGCAGTGCTTAGAACTTTTAGTTGTGTGCTAGTTGCTGCTAGAGTTGCTAGAGAGATTAGAGATAGAGATGTTCATTTACTCTGGACTCCCTATTAAAAAGGTAAAAATCGAGAGTTTTTACAAGTTGTAGTGTTGAGATATATAATAGATCTCCAACCAAGTGCCATCCCGTATATTAGTTTGCTGTTTATCTAACGTATCTCATCAAGATTCGTAAGCTATAGCATACAATCATAGTATTGGTATTAGATATTATTTTCCACAACACTGCACAACATATGAACGTTGATGAAGAAGATAATAACATGACATGTCCGTATTGCTACTCAAGATTTGACACATTAGAGGACGTCACAAAACACGAGACGACTTGTGAGATGAAAGCAGCTGAAATTACCATTGATTATGAGAGTAACCAACCGATGACAGGTTTACTACTGGCCCTCTCGACCTCAAGTACAACCGACACAACTGATTGTGTTGCTATCTCGGAAAAGAGCCCTATCTTTAGGCATATTCATAAAATATATGATGCTCTCAACGTCTTATTTCTTCAATTGCCAAAGTCTCATTTTCTTCGGGAAATGTATCACATGAACCAGTCCTCCATTGATCAAGTTACAACTTTTGGACTGAAAAACTTCGGTGGAATGTGGTTAGGTATTCCGAGTATAAAAGAAATCAACAGTGGACTTTTAAAGGCGGCTTTGAGTGGTGGGATAAGGCGTGGGGATATTCTAAAAAGTATCGAGTATCAGAATGGCAATGATAGAATACTACTTCGCCTCAAGACATCAAATGAAAGTAGAGATGGGGATAGTAGTGACAGTGATAGTGATGATGGATATATAAACTTTCAACAACAAATTGGAGATGTTTCTTCAATCCAGACATCCAATGCTGAGAGTAGAGATGCTGCTGATTTGGTTCAGCGTGCCAATGAGCTGCTCCGAGACCAAGAGAATTACCCTGTTACATTTCACTTGCAACATACAGTTCAACCCAACAAAAAGGGGGATTTTAGAAGAAAGGGGATTATAATAGGGGCAATAAAGTTGGATTTGAGTAATAACAGTTTTGTTAGATATATTCAACAATGCAGCTCTCTCCGCTTACTACACACCAATTGGACTAGATTAGGAACAGGGTTGATCCAATATAATGCAACGGAGATTGATCTGAGTGATAATGATATAGGAAGAGATGGATGTGCGATTCTTGCAGATCTACTAAAAGAGGAAGGGTCATCATTGGAATGCCTCAAACTCAACCAAAATGAGATTGATGATGAGTGTATATCTTTCTTAGTTGATGGGCTACGGAACAACAATACATTGACAACATTAGACATTAGCCTCAATAATAGGATCACTTCAACTGGCTGGAAGTACCTGTCAGATTTAGTATGCAATAAAACAGACATCAATAGCACATATCAATCAAATCACACGATCAAATCTTTCGGTGCTTCCCCGTCACGTGATCTCAAGCATTTACTTCGAAGGAGTCCTGCAGAAAAGATATGGCGCGCACACTTCAAAGCGAAAGTATTTGATCTAGGCCCATTTCTAGATATGGATCTAGAGATTATGCCGTTTGTACTGGCTTGGTTTGCAGCTGATCATGAAACTGGTATCTGCAGTGGTCGGGATGCAAAGCATGGCATTCAAGCTTTCTACCATTTCATACGCAACCATTGGGATATTCCTGTCTTGTTTGGATTCCCATCACCAGAGAGGGAGAGGATTGGATCATGTATTGCAAAAATGGAATTACGTATGGCAGAGTTGGAGATGGAGAACAAGGAGTTACGAGAAGAGAATCAACTTTTGAAGGGTGGCAAGGAGGGCTCAGTAGATATGGATAGTCAGAAACGACAACGTAAATCCTAGACATTTACTTGGATGAAGATACTGATATACTATTCATTTATTCCCTCTCCATGGAATCGGTTCTAGAGAGGGCTGTATTACATTTCCTTTCCTTTTCTGCGCGGTATTGACTAGAAGTGCACATTGAAATTAGCCAGGTCAGTTCAGGGTTTCTTCTACCGCTGCTTCTTTTGCACATGTGGATACATTCTCTTTTCTTTAAGGCAACACTAGATATTATCATTCTTCATCAGCATCTCTTATTACCAGCCTCTTTTATTACCATCATCATGATACATCTCATCAAGAGCAATAACAACCATTGAAATGAATGCTGTATCGACCCCAGCTGTTATCTCTAGTACATATTCATCTTTGTTTAGGATATGTCCGGTAATCCCCGTATGACGCTTGACCTCCGCAACCTGTTTATTATCAATGCTGATTGTGTATGATCTGGCACTCCAATTCCCCGATACCTCTCCAATCACAGTATCACCAAGGTATATCTCCGCATTACATGTCGTTGGATTGAAGAGACCTTTCATTTGAACTCTGCACTTCCTTTCGTCTTCCAAAGAACCAAGATACCATGCTTGTTTGATGCCTGTCATGGTTATTGCAGGAAGCCTCTTCTTACGGATTGTACCAATCTTTGCACCAGTAGAAGCCTTTATTGTACGATTGTGTGATAATGATATTAAGTGTGCTTCGACTGTGAGGAGAGGAGATAGTAAAGACATTTGAGTTAGTTGAGCAAAAGAGAGATAATACAATGCAGAAGTAGTCGATAATGGAGGAACATCTACTTCTTCTTCTATGACTATCATATCACTTACTTTCGAAAACAACGTTTCCATTGGTATCAAGAATTGTCGCCGAATCACCTGTTTGATTGCAATGTTAGATTTGATCATAAATCATATGTGTAGAATTTTTGAGACATATCATGTGATCATATATTGCAAATCATATAAGATCCTTACCATTGTGTGGATTGAGAGACAATGGGCTCTTCTCCTTTAGTATGAGCGTAGTAGAACTCGGTGAAACAAATTGTTGTGATATGGGCTAGATTTGACATTATTCTGTTTATTAGTGTAGTGTTGGTAGTAGTAGATGAGTATAGTTGTGTTTTTGATGTGTAATGTTTTGTTGATTGTTGTTTGCCTATTGACTTTTGTTGTTTGTTGTTTGTCTATTGGCTTTAGTTGCTTTATAATTTATGAGACAACCGGTATACTGGTAGGAGTATTGCCACTATCCTGCGATTATAGGTCTGCCTACTGCAAAAAGAAGGGCCGTTTAATCGCTAAGAAGCATGCTCACAGGAAACATTTCATTTTACTCATGAGCAATATCTCCTCCTCCTACAATCCATTAAAAATTAAAATAGTAGTGTTGGGATATTTCATTGGAAGGAACAGCTGTTTACAAAACTTATACATAATAGACAAAGATGAGCAGTAGGCCCAGTATACCAATCACCAGCAGTAGTCTGCAAAACCAACCAAGCAAATTCTATGATATCACAACATGGTCAGAGAGACGTGTGATATTGCAAAACATACACGACGCAGCACAAATTGGTGATGTCTCGACAGTCAAGCAAATATTTGATACATACACTGATTTGAATATTGATATTACTCGTAAAGGACGCAATACAACTCTTCATACAGCACTATTACACAATCAAGAAGGTCCATTAATTGATTATCTAATATCAAAGGGCGCCGATATTAATGCAGTAAACAGTAAAGGTCATACTCCATTAACTCTTGCAATTGTATATTGTGATGGAGGGAGAAGAGAAAAGGCTGTAGAAAAGTTGATAAATGCAGGTGCCAAATATGATACTACCTTTGATTTGGGTGTGTTTTCCGGTATGACATTAATGGACGTTGCAGTCAAGTATAAGAACAAGCATGCCATCAACTTGTTGAAACGGTTGGAAGGCGAGAAGAATAAACCGACTCTTCTCTGCCAAGAGGTATCCACCGCTATAACAGATGATAATAACAAGTACAGAGCAGTCTGCCCAATCTGTAATTTACTTGTCACATACCCAACAAAAATGAGCCGAATTGAAACAGATCAGCTTATGATTGAAGAAAGAATTAAGCATAATGGGGATAGAGATACAAACGGAAGTGGCAAAACAAAACGAAAGAAGTATATAACTAGAAAGTATATGGACCAGTTGTTGGCACATTCGAATGGAGAAGTGTGAGTATAATTTTAATGCACATGATTTTCCAGTATCATCTCATCTTCTCATCATTATTATGCTCTGTGTTTGACATATGTAACAGATACAAGAAGCTGTGTGGAATTGAGTATCACGGCGTTGAAAACATGAGATTAAGAAAAGAAATCAGTGAATCATATGGCGTTTTACATGCTGTACAATCATGCTGTCGATCCTTGGGTATCAATAACATCTCCCCATCAATCGATAATAATGACAATATAAACTTTGAAAACATTTGTTTGATTGATTTGTGCAGGAAAGTCCGCGTTAGTATTGTTTTATCTTATGAGTGCATGTATTCAATGTGAAGCATTTGAGATTTGAGTGCTTCATTTGACCTTTATCAGTCTTCATTTGATTGTCATTGCAAGTTGTATATGCTAATATGAGTTCATATCGTCTCTCTTCATCTTCATAAACGGTGAAACGCGCATCTTCCAGTGGGAAAGGAATCACAACCGCTCTATGTGGGGTAATGGATCGTGGGGAAGGAAGCAACAACTACTTTCTTGCTATTGATAGAATGCTACCTCATACTATACCACACTTTCTCAATAAAGGTCGTGTTCATTACTTGTGTCGTGATGTCATGACACAACAGATATTCACAGAAGTTGCAGATATCGTTCGAGAACAAACACATGAGTATGGACGAGCTTGTATCTTGGTCGGTATGCATCTCTGTGGCTTATTATCTACACGAGCTATTGAACTATTTGAACAAACTCCTGATATTAAAGGTATAGTTCTTTCACCATGTTGTCTACCAAAAAGACACCAACAAAAGTCTATAAACTTTGAAAAAGAGAAGCCGACAGGAAATGATGTATCGGTTGAGCTATTTCAATACTTCAAGTGGGCAGGATATCTAAAGGAGAGGACCGAAGAAGTGAGTACTGTATCAGATGTCCAAATGTATAATGACGAGGAGATGCATAGTGAGAGGAATGCTATCATAGTTGGAAGAAAGTAAACTAAAAATAAGCCAAGATTTGCATCTAATTCAGTCTGTTTATATCTTAATTTACCCCCATCCTATTGATCAAACTACTATACCCTATACACTCCTATTCTTCTTCAGCCATAGCCTCGAGCCCAATAACGGTCATAATTGCCAAGGCCTTGTCATCACAGTCTTCATCGATATCGATAAAGTATGAATCCTTGATTGGAGTAACCCAATTCTTGTGTACCTTAACGACAGTCTTATCGCCCTCCTTGACAGTAAAGTCATGTTCTAGAATCGACCCATGAATCTGCCAATCACGATCACCATGTACTTTGACTACAAAGTTATCACGAACAACTCCGATTGCACGCTTTTTGATCTCGGCAACCTTCTCTCCGTCACCATCCTCAATCTTCATGGCGTCACGAGCACGAAGCTTCCGTTCTTGAACTTGATACAATACCTCGCCATGACGAGACTCACGAAGGTTGAATGTCTCACGAGCACGAAGTACCTCGTTATCGACATAGTACTTGGCTTTACCTCCATGTCCTCCACGTTGATGAGATGCCCCCTTAATCTCAAAGTCTTTGCCGAATGTAAGTAGCTTCTCACGCATTACAAATGTGTTGTTACCATCTTCACCATGACTTGTATGACTACCATTGGAATAGCAAGACGAAGAGAAAGATGACTTGCAATGGCTAGAATGAGACGACTTGTGGCTAGAATGAGAGCTCTTAGATGAACAAGAAGATTTTACAGAAGACTTGATGCTTCCGTGACGGCTACGGCGGTCTTGACGGTTGTCTTGACGGTTTTCTTGACGGTTCTCACGACGTTCTTGGCGGCGTTCAGCGAATCGACCCGTGATGTATGATGTGTTGTTTGTTTGTTATTTGTCTGATGGAAGTATGTTGTAGCTGGATGCTTTTTGAATTTATGAGCTCAATGTGGATATCGCTGTCTATTGATATATGTACCAATCCCATCTTTGAAGGTATCCTGATTGTAATCATGGAGTTTAAAAATAGATTGCTGGAAAGAGTATCATTTGGTGATCAAGGAAGGCTTTAATTGTACGAGTAGATATTACGAGTAGATTAGAAATGGGATTACATTGATATTAAGTATAAATATAAAGGAATACACCTTGCATATCTTACACATAACAAACAAACCCACCTAATACTCTATCACTCTATCCTATTAGCATGGTCCAATTCTCAGATACCAAATCCAAACAACTTGCACACAGGTGAAAACCCCAATACTTCGTAGATTATCTGTAATTCACGAATCCTCTCCCCCTTCAAAGAGACAAAAGCCCAGTCGAAGCACAAAGGAGGCAAATAATAGATTGAGTTTCTCTGAAAGGATTATCATGGATTTTGAAGCTCAGACTGTACAGGATTTAACTGATATGACTGAATGTTTGAAGCTTGTTACGTAATGATAATGGGCTTGTCCGATACTTCCAGTTTTGAGAAGTAGAAGCGTGTCTTTTGGTGAGGATACCAGGAAGGGTATCCTCACCATATGCTCTCTCTATCTCTACAAGTACTCTAAACTAAACCCAAGTATCTTTTGCGATCTAGCTACTGCCACTGCAATGTTTGACTAGCAATGAATGAAGTCCATGCTTCCCAAACGAGCAATCCGTCTGGAACAAAGTCCCAGGCAGCCCACTCTTTCACAAAGGCTTTTAGCTCCTTATCATCTTTTGCAATATACTTAGCACGTCCTCCTGGCCACGTACCCTTCTTAACCAATCGATCAATGGACATATCAGCGGCAGCTTCAATAATATCGTAGGATATAAAGTCACCCCAAGCAACCTCTTCCTCTTGCCATGATATTGTCTCGTTGGTTGTATCACATGTGTAGGTAAACATTGACACCACACATCGATTATATGATGTACAAATTGTACATTGAAATAGCTTTTCAGATAGTGGATTGACCTGGTATGTTGCTTCTTCGTCCTTATCTTCTGTGGCCTCTAACATGTCTAGGGCACAAGATAAACCAAGCTCTTCGGCAACCTCCCTTGCTGCGGTTAGACGCGAATCTTCATTAGAACAGGAAACGCCTCCCACGAACATATCATATAATGATGGAAATATTCGTTTAGCTGATGTACGTTGATGAACATATACTTCTGGGATATTATCATTATCAGACTTTAATGATTTGATAATATCGTCACCTTTCGAGACTACAATGCCTACACCTCGATGGAGTGTGTTGTAGAGATGGACATATGGTCGTGGAACTGATCCTAGGACTGTTCCCTCATTATCAACCATATCAACTATTTCCGCCTTGGAGTAATCAGTATTGAGTGATGAGAATAGTTGTCTAACTCCTTTGCAATCTTCAGTAGATGTTAGATCAGACAGGAGTACTTTTTGACAACCCTCTCCTTCCAATAATGGTAATGTGATCTGCAGCACTGCTGCTGTGCTACATTGATTAGCAATATGAGATGCTGCCGACTGGACCATGACACGCCCAAGTACACATTGCAATTCCATTGGTATAATATCTTGCTCATCAACTAAAGCTACATTGATTAGCCACGTGTTATCTGAAGATGTTGATTGCTCCCATTTGCAACTGAGAGTGCAGGCTACATCCGGGGTTCTGATACTTTGCTTAGTAGCACAGTCATCCAAAGCACGTAATGCAAGCGTACCCTCACCTATATTATCATTCTTCCAATTACTTAGCGGATACAATTCCCAATTTAACACATCATCATCTTTTGATGGGTATATCTTGATGGCGTAGTCAGAGGCTAACGAGGAGCTGCCGCTTAATTGCATATCAGTATTACTACGGCTACTAGTTGGAAAATTTATTGAGGTAAATCCGGTTGATGAGGGTAGCCATAGGGCAAATAACAACGCTATTACAATCGACACCATTCTGTACAATAAACACAATTATGACAAATAAATTCATATTTATGACAATTTATTACAGGTGGAATGACCTTGAAAAAAGTGACACCCTTGACTGCTTTCGAAGTAGTACTCAGTATCTTATTTCGTCAGTACAAGCCCATAAAATACGAAGTCATCCTGGCACTACTAATTGCAAAACAAATATTTTGGTACCTTCTATTTCTTATGAAGAAATCTATATTTATCACCTACAAAGATATAAGATACCGAATACTATTTTGCGTAACATTTGTTTATGACTGAAAGACCATGTCACATCGACACTCTAAAAAATGAGGCACGTTGGTAAGCCTAAAGACTGTTATGAAGACCGCGATTAGCAGCACCATACGAGCAACAATAGATGCAGTTATTATCTCAGCTAATAAAGAGCAGAAGGAAGAAGTTGATGTATTGAATAAACAATTGAAAGAAATAGAATTAATAAAGAACAATATATCATTGCAAAACAATGTTGGAAACAAGTCCACTACTCGGTGGAGGTCGCTACAACCGAATCAATGGTACATTAAACAACAATGGCCGATCAGGAACTAGACGTAAATCATCACTCCAATTCCTACTCTTCCTAACCGTACTATCTGCAATCGTTACCTATATATACGATGAAAATTTATCATCCTATAGCAACATTAACGAAGAAGAGCAACAATCAAGTAGTAGGGTCGGTAGTAGTATCAATCCAGATGCGCTACGTGCCGCTAGTGCTGGGAGTACTGTCGATGCTACATATGGCTATATGGTTAGTAATGAACAGAGGGAGTTGGCTCGTACTTTAAATGTTGAGAAGAGGGTAAGTATTGTTTAATAGTTGTTATTTGTTTTTGGCGTTGGGTTCATATTTACTAACCATGTTGCCCTCTTAACTACTATGACTTTAATCATATAAAACAGATTCTACAACTAGCCAAAGATACATGGCCAGAATGTATCCAACAACACATGTTAGCCGAAGTATGTAAAGAATTCATCGATGATGAGATCCAGACACTATTCACGGGTGTAGATCAATACATTACATCTAAAGTTCGATGGAGAAGAGAGGATACCGATCCATGGTATAACACGTTAGATATTACCATGGATGATAATAATTTAGTTGTGGGGAAGGATGGTGATGGTGTTGTTCATTATGAATTGTAAGTACTTTGATATTGTTGTTCTTTTGTGTTTATATCTCGTATATGATCTAGTAGATCTCATCTCACCGGTCATTTATATTCAACTCTCTCAACTTCTCTCAACACAGCCTATGGGAAGGAAGTGGAATGGAGGCAACAGAAGAACAGCAAAAGTTAATCCCTCCCATTATTGGAGAGGAGACTATTACTGGATCTCAAGAGGCTACTGTGTTGACAACAGTGTACGCTCCTATCCCACCTGATACTCGTATGATGTTACCAGCTACTCCTCAACCAACTCGTGCTCCAGTTACTAATGCTCCGACGAATCCACCCCAGAGTACTGTTAACAGATCAGCACCGACCCCTACGAATCCACCCGTAGCACAGTCTTTACCTGCCCCGACAAATCCACCGGTGGCTGCTGCTGGTGTTCCTAATCCGGTAAGTTTCTCTCTCTTTAGTGTGTCATACACTTGATGTGTCTACGGTATCCTTGCTAAACATCCACTTCTTCCTCTTCTATATTCATACTCTCTATCATTCGCCAGGCACCTGTACCAGCACCAACACAACCTCCTGTACTACCAGTAGTTCCAACGACGAATGCTCCCACTGACCCTCCAAATACACTCGATCCAACTGTCTCTCCAACCACAAACGAGCCAACTATTTCTCCAACGACCCAAGAGCCAACGACTGGTATGCCCACAATTGCTGTTACGGAAGCTTTCCCTACTCCACCGGAGGTCATCATCCCTGCAACGAATTTTGGTGGTATCAATAGTGGTGTGACTGGTTCAGTCATTACACCCTCACCGACGAAGAATCCTACCCAGAAGCCGACTGATGTAAGTCTACTAGTTGTCATTTGATATATTGTCTTCTCTACCTACTCAATCGATTGATATCTAACATAACTTTCTTATATCAAACTCTCAGTATCCCACGCTATCACCCACGACTGCACCACCCACATTATCACCCACTCCACCACCCACAAACACGGTGAGTAATATATTTGACATGTACTTGACTCTCGAGTCTAGTTAGACTATTTTCAAATTGCTCATATCATATACTCACATCGTATGCTCCTCAACTCTTCTCTATTCAATACAAACAGCCCACACCACCCCCCACGCCATTCCCATCTCGCTCGCCAGTAATAGCCGTAGACCCCAATGCATTCGATGGCTTTCAAGAACCTCCCTTGGATCTTGCCTCCGAGCCATTCATGGCCGAGGGAGCAACTGTCGATGGAGTTCTAAACTGCGTCTCCACCGCCACCGCTACTGGGGAATGTGATACAAGCCCCATCAATGGAGGTGTTATAATCAATCCTCTCTCTCAAGGTACACCAGGTGGTCAAGCAGAACTTGAACGAGTTCTAAGTTCTACATTTGAACTTGAGACGTCTGGTCCTCGAGTGTTGGGTCCGTTTAACTGTGCCGGTATGACGGGATATGAATGTTGTCTCCTTGCCAAGCATCAAGTTCGTGACAGTGATGTAAACGGCAGGGCACTACAGTGCCATTTGGACTATGATGTCACGACCTGCAAGAAGAAGTGGGAGCTTGATCAAGCCGATAATCGAAAAGTGTGGATTTATGCCAATCACAAGTATTTTGTCAGTAAGGATCCCAAGGTTTCAAACACTTGGCAAACTTGTGGTACCAAGTGGGGGAAGGAGAGAGATTGGTCCGAGAAGGATGACAGTTGGTCGTATGCCCCAACGCCTACATCGTTTGGGCAGCCGTCACTTCCTCCTACTCCGAGGCCAACACGGATGCCCACTCCCAATCCGACATATCAAGATGGCTCCATTGCTCCTCCACTTGCTGATTTTGTCCCAATTACCAATCCGGATGTGACTTGCCCTGCTGGGTATACTTGTTTGCAAAACGATGACTTTGGTATTGATGATCCCTCGTCACCTTGGAAGATAGATATCGTCGTTGAGACAATGACCGATGACTCTGCTGATTCTTACAAGTTTGCTGTTAAACATTGGGAAGATATTATTATTGGTAATCTTGATAGTTACCCCACTGAAGGGTTGGAAGAAGTTGGATGTGCAATGCCATATCCAAACATGATTGATGACTTGTACATCTGGAAAGTCCGCGTTAGTGTTGTTTTGTTGTGTGTTATAGTGTGTTCAATATGAAGACTCGGCCATTCGAATACTTCATTTGAACTTAGTTTGC
>Ga0075439_10294_pt1 | contig 11514 bp, 6 predicted proteins | sample MintriSingleCell_FD_74264 | JGI IMG/M metagenome (GOLD analysis project Ga0075439, IMG submission 74264) | Marine eukaryotic communities from Monterey Bay, USA to study complex ecological interactions - Minidiscus trioculatus JGI Plate_4_G5... | ecosystem: Environmental > Aquatic > Marine >... | reverse complement strand
CATAGCCTAGGTAGATAAACTCGATTCTTGAGGTGTCCATGGTCAAAGTAATGCAGCAGTTAAGTTAGAGCATACATTACCGACCACTATACAAAGTATTCAACCCACATGCTTGTCATCGTACCAACGCATGTGTAAACCAACCAATCCGATTAACAACTAAACTTTGGGGGGGAAGTCTCCATTACCTCCTTCTATCACACACTAAAAGCGCATGTGAGCGAGTCGTTCACACGTCCTGCAAAATACTAGCAAGATGCAACTCCGGCCAGGTGGGTGAGTATTTCATTTAACAGACTTGACAACACCTGTGGGGGTATGTACCTCGCGACACAGGCGGCCAAGGGTAGACACTGTTAACAAAACACACAGCCACCATCTCCAGTCTGCTTAAGGAACGCCCGTTTCAAATTCACATAAATAAATAAACCCCCCTCAAATATACACTCCCAGTTACTTACGTAGATACTCACATTTCGGATGAGCCCTCATCCCTGACTGAAGTTGACTAGTTCAATCTCTCACTGGGCATATGAGTATCTCCAAGTAACTGGCATCAGAAGACACGCCTCGGAGTAAAGATCCCGCATGTTGAACCTCACTCGTCTTCCCTTGGCGTTCTCCACTGTTCTCCAACGATTCATCTCATTCTGCAAGTCCTTCTCAATTCCTGCTCTCTTGGCTCTAGTCAAAGCCGACTTACGTGGTGTCCTGTTAGTGGAGTAGAAGGCGTCAACATCAATATCTTTATCAATTAGGGAGGTAGTGTCCTGGACAATCTTGAGGTATTTGCGCAGCCCTGCATTGTAGTTTGATGATTCATCGAGCTTTCCCTCGGGTGTTGCAAATGCTGGTCCACTAAACCTACCCTCTAATGCAGAAACATCAATCAGTTTCTCAATCCACCAACGAGTCTCCAGGCCGCTCATGCTCTTGCTGGCTAAGTTGATAAGATGAGAGGAGATCCCGCCCTCTGACTTAAAGTTTCCCTGTAGAGATAATACCACGTGAGGGAGACTATTACACTCTTCCTCGGTGAGTAACTTCTCGCCCTTGGCCTTCTTGGTCTTATCCGGGATGACTCCCTCCTTCCCCTTATTGACATTCAAACGTAAACCGGCAAGGTCGGTGAAGAAACCCTCATACCCACGCAAGCCAGCTGCTGTGCATATGCAAATGTAGGCACCAAGTTTATATAGCTGATTTGCCTCGGATAGGGTGGCCTCATCAGTTGCCAAGTCATCGGCGTCGATCTTTATGAGGTCAAGACATTTGACTAGCGCTTGGATGGATACGCCATGATCAGCGGTGGAGTCATACCCCATGCGGTTCTCCATCCCTCGCAATATGTCGGCAAAGAACTCAGACTGAGTGGGGCAGGACGTAGGACGAACTCTTGAAGTGCCTCGGGCAAATGAAGCTCCTTCGTTTACACCTGCAGGGGATGAGTCATAGGCCTTTGTATAGGACGACCTAACCCGACGTAACGTATCAAATTGTACCCACTCTTTGATCTTACCACGAGCATGTAACGACTTGAGGAGCATCTCAACAGCAACTCCCATACCCACTGTGTCCTCCATCGGCATAGGCCCCCGAGGGGGATAAGAAGGCGTCTTGTTGGCACGCTCACAGCGTATGATGTTAGCAAATATCTCACGTTTGTGACTGTTGATGGTTAGACGAGACTTTCCGGTAATGGCGTCAAGATTGGCTCGGCGTAGACAACGAACATACTCCTCATCTCCCTTCATAACACCCCGCCCTTCAAGGTTGTACATCCAACATTGCTCACATTGGAAAGGTAGTACAAGATGAGCTCCATTGACACCCTCGTTCAATCTCTTCTTCCTCAGCTCAGCATTGTGCCACGGATTTCCGGCTTCATCTAGTATCTCGGCGAGTGGGAACTTGTCCTCTCCTAGGCATGTGTAGCACTCCTGATGCCACACGTTCAGACAAGGGGGCAATCCGTTTCGGGAGGTCAAATAGTTGACGCAGAACATCCCTTCCTTCGCCGTCACCTGACCGTAGCACTTCACGCAGTTCCCTTGCCATTGAAAGAAGTTTTGGCGCTCGCTTGAGACACCATGGCCTATGATGAGTGAAGGGGAGGACAATTCCAACCCACAGAGGTTCAAACATGCCATCAGGCCAGAAAGAAGGACCAGGTGAGACAGAGAAAGTAAAATCACACACTTTATTGAACAAACGCCTCCAACGTGGTTGCATGATACGCGGGATAGCCACAACATGATAGGTGTCGGTTCGCTTGTGCCGAGCTTTGCAAAGTTCCTCCAAAGCAACATCAGCAGCAGCGGGTGGAGGTGTCCATAGGAAAGTGCGGCCTTTCGGCATGTGATTAGGAATCCATACTCCACGGCGGTCTTTAGTACCACCACTTATACCATGACCTTCCTCAAACCACCCTTCAGGGGAGAGAGGTTTAAGGTCGGCCACAGACCAAGATCTAATCCATTCGATTAGAGAAGGGGAACGCTCAACAGCCGACTTGGCTAAGTCTACAAAGTCCAGCATGTTGTCGCCAGCCATTACACCCTCCATTAAGAAGCCACGAGAGCAACCATCGGTACCTTGAGCAATCATCCTCTTGCCAGATATATGAATGAGATGGATGAGGAGGCCATATTTCATCTCCAACTTTCGAAGTCTAATAATCAGTGCATGAAGTTTCTTCGACTTGGAGCTTCCCCGGTAGAAGCAACTAGCAGCAGTTGAGTTGTCAGTGAAAAGAAAGAATTCGCAGTTGCGCAGTCGCCCAGCCTCTGCCTCTTCTTCAGTAAAATCAACGAGGTTGGTAAACTCCTTCCAATTTGAGCTTTCCAAAGACTCTTGGGCATCCCAAATTCCAAGACGATAGTTTACCCCTTGCTTGTTGGGAGCGGGTGAGCTGAGTCTCGACTTACAGTTGAAATCTCCAGCAATAGTTGCACCAAAGCCTGTACCAGCTGCATCTCCAAAGCCATAATAGACCTGGATAACAACCTTAGGACGGACGACTCTCAGAGCAGGCAACTCAGATGCAGTGAGCTGCTGCAGAGCCTTGATATCGTCCAGTAATCGAGGTACAGTCGGAGTGAGGCCAGACTCTGGGGCGTGGGGTAGGCACCTAATACCATGCTGGCGATATACCCGCGACACGGCTGCTTCTTCGTCTTCAGATTGAGTAGCCAAATCGAAGCTAGCCGCCTGGTCAATATCCAACCCCCTCTCGGCAGCCCGAGTGAAATCAAGGCTAGAGAGTGACAAGGTTGACTCCACACTTGAATCATCATCCAACATAACAGTCGAGTTCGTAGTTGTGGGAGCTGGTAGCCGCCAACCTTCAGCATCTCTGCCGCCTCGCCACATTTCAGCAGCCAAATGAAATCCTTTGAGATAGGGTACCATGGGTGGATAGGTACGAGTGACATAGACGAGGAAGCCACGGTGGGAGAGTAACTCAGAGTGAGGTAACATCTTCATACCATTCTCAAGACGATTTCTCCAAGTAGACAAGATGTTCTTCATGCGGTTCCACTTCTCTTCAGACGTGAGCTGACACACTCCCAATTCTGGAATAACATGAACCACAGATCCAGCCCAGGCACCCGATGTTTGGGAGGGTGGACGGACTTTGCGAGCTGAGTCCATAATCCCCAAATACGCCTGAATAGCTGCCACACGATGACCAGCTTGATATGCAAGTTCCCGAGTTGGAGCAACAATCCTCTCGTCGTCAACAAATGTCATCAATTCACAGGCAAGCAGACCATCCTTGCGAATCTTTGCAACCCAAGAGAGTAGAGGGTCATACTTAGGGCCAGGAAGGTTCAAACGTACATAATCCCATTGGAAAGGATTTTCCTCTTTCCCATCAGGACCGACGTTTGTGTTGTGACGGTCTCCACGACATACCTCTTCACCAACTAGAGCAGTCTTGATGGAGTTGTACGGAGAGGGCTTTAAACCCATCGCATTCCGCACCCACAAGGCCAATCGATCCATCCCGTCTTCCCCTTCTTCAATCAATGGACGCAAGTCCACACCAGTAAAGGGGAGAGCCGAGTGATGAAGCGTGAAGTTTAGAAACATGTCCATCACATCCCGATCGGCCATCCAAGAAGTGGAGCCCAAGGCTCGAGTCAATGTATCAATAGTGGGGAGCCAAAATGTTGGAGTGAAGATAGAGTCGTTCAACCCATTGGCGGTACCATCATAAACCACACGAATATCAAACTCCCCTTTAGGCACACCAAAGTATCTGATCCACGATTTCAAAGTCACACCAGAAGTCAAAGCCCCAACCATATATCGTCGGTACAGGACTTTATCAATCTTGGCTCTGATCTTGGCACGAGTGTCGGCATCATGAATAGGAGGTTGTGGCTCCTTTGTTGTAGGAGGCTCAGTTTCGAAGAATACAGGTACTCCGTCCCTCACCATTTTCTGGTAGAACTTGGGCCATCTGAAATGTACTAAGCGAGTGCCTGCCTTGTACTCGAACCATGTAGTGTTGGTGGCATGCCAAATAATGTGATTGATCGCATGCTGTTCACGGCCAAGGCGGGTGAGCTTCCCTTTCGACTTCCGTGGCTGAGACGTCCAGTCCTCACCAAACTCTGCTTGTAGGTGGTTATAACAATCCTCAGTCAACCTTCGGATGTATTTACGATGACCAACACTTCGAGCCCAGTTTAGGACCTTTGACTTAACTGTAGGAGGTACAACCAAATTAATCTGATTGTCCCAAAATTCGATTGGCACGGCCGCATCATCTGCCTTTGTAGCTTTGGCATAAGCCTTCTCTTCCTTGACACGGCCAAGGGACTTCAGCAACGAGTCATGCACTATTCCAAACGAGCCTTTATTTTCGAAGGTCTGACTTCTAATCTCAACAAACGGGTCATCGACATCATCAGCGAAAGGTGTACCGGCTCCAGTCTTATATCTTGCAACTAGATGCACTTTCTCAGCCGAAGTGTCCAACCACGTCCCGTCTTCCAACTGAAGCAAGTAACGAGGATGCTCCGACTCAACAACAAACGCTCTCATGGCATGATTATCAACTCTATGGCACATTACGACATCACCAACAGGGTATGGGGGGCCAGCATGTATGGCTGGTGTGGGTCCAAACTCATGAGGCTCGATCAGAACACCGGCAATAGATCCCCCCGAATCATCATTGCACTTTGTAGTACTCTCGTGAGTAAGCAACGGGTCCACATATGGATCAGTAGACCGTTGGATATGTTGGCCCTGAGACGGCAGGGCCAGACCGTTAAGCACACTCTTAACTCTGTTCAGCGAGTGGCTAGTTACCAGAGTTTCAGCACTTGTAGTAGTGTGATCATCTGATGGAAGGGATGAAATTGACGAGGAGGTGGATATAATGTCATGCATACCATCCGAGCTCGGGAAGATAGTCTCTAGACCGTCAGCAAAATCAAATTGCCACTGACGATCTACCACAGAGGCAATATCACTCTCAATTGATAGTTCATCATCTGGTAGGGTCTCAGCCTCTCCTCCTATCCCCTCAAATTGTGCCGGCATATCATTTGAAGATGTGTTTTCAGGACTTGTAGGTGTGTCCGTCATTAATCGCTCGGCAACATGGTGGTGAGGAGAGAGCAGAGAAAGAGATGTAGAGGTGAGTGAATTATGAGCTGTAGTTGGCTCAAGTGGAGGAGCCGTTTCAACCGACGGAGGCGTTTCAACCATCAACTTAACCGTAGTCTCAACAGTAGCAGCCGCCGCTTCATCATCAGCTTTAACCGACGGTATAGCTTCGACCTCCATTCCAGCATTAGTTTCACCGGCAGTATCAGTATCAACAGTAGCGGTTTCACCGGTAGCAGGAACAATATCAGTTTCGATGGTAGCAGTTTCAACGGTAGCAGCAGCAGTTTCAACGGTATCGACAGTCTCCGAAGATTGACAATTTGATTCAACCGACATAGGATCAGACTCAACCGACGAATGAGCGGATTTAGCAGCTTCCAGATCAATATCAGAATCATCCAAACCAACACCATCAATATCAGAATCATCCAAACCAATACCCCCCCCATATACACCCCATAATTGACGAAATATGGAATCAAAAACAGCTGGAGTAGGCGTTTCTTCGAATGGATACGGTGACTGCAATCGATTGATGATCTGAGGATCCATCTCTCGGGGTATGTGGTACAACCGTAGTCTCTCCTGTAGAGATAGAGAGCGTAGCACACCCGCAGTGCGGGAGAAGTGAGTAGGGCAAACAACCAAAGCGTCAGGATTATTAGCAGGAAGGAGCCCCTCAGATCGTAAGAAATCATGCTGTGAGTTCCAAATAGGCGCACGTGGACAATCCTTAACAGGTGGTAAGCTGTCATATCTAACCTGTTTGGCGTGACGAGAGTCCACACCACCATCTAGAAACGTGGAAAGGACAAATGCGACAGGCCTGGGAGATGAAGGAGTGCGTAAATTCTCCAAATCTCGTCCAAAACCCATCACAAACCTGGCTGTTGTTATGCCCTTGAAGTCCTGATCTCTTACTACCAATGAGTCGAAGCCATTGTTGTTCATCCAATGCTGGGCAGCACGCGGTACCCTGTTACGTTTGGCTCCCGTGAGCACCCGATGATTGATGTTGAGGCATAAGATGGCAGCATGTGGCTTTCCCACCTCAGTCCACGCGCTCTCGAGGAATCGATGGTCACCACAGATGATATATACTACAGAGTCAGCGTAGGATGTAGTAGACAAAGAAGGTAGGGGAAGCCACTTATGCTTATCAGACTGCTCAAAGAACTGGTGAAACTTGACAGGAAAGAAAGCACCCGCCAAAGGCAACCCAAGCGTCAGAATAGTACACAGGCAACTTGGCCAACCCTGCGAAACGACAACAAAAGGCGAGGGAGGGTGAATAAGCTCAAGTTTGCTACGCACCACCATAGAAGGAGATACGTCAACCCTCGGGCTACTCGACAGACTCCCTTCACCAACACTAGACAAGGATCCAACTCGATCCAACACACGACCAACAACAACAGGTACAGAGGCACCCTGATCATCTCATTTGGTGTCAGGATTTTTCAATTCATTCTTCTTCATCAACTTCCTTGAGTGATCCAGGGCGCTAGTACCCAATCTGACACCCTCATCTGCCTTCTTCTTGGCGCCATTAATCAACCCAGTCAACTTCGACTCCATAGTATTCATTTTGTTCTCCAAGCCTGCCGCGGAATTAGCACCTTGCTGCTCAGTTAAGAAACGGATGAACGCTGTCGAAATGGGGGGATAGCCACTAAGATCATTTTCCAACATCTTCTTGCAAAGCATATGAGCCTTGAGGGAACACCAAATCACACGGGTACAGTATTGAGTGCCATCACGACTCTTGGTGTACGGGTATACGTCCTTCCTCACATTAAATAAGTGAGAGAAGACAATACGGAGCTGTGCCGACAAAACCTTCTTGGCGGCATCCTCAGGGAGTTTCATTTGCTCTATCAAGTTGATGAACTCCGAGCTGATGTGAGAAATCACGTGGTTGTGAAAAGTCTGACAATCCAACGCCATCTGGTAGGCCATTAACTGCAACTCCGATCCTTGTTTCAGGTTATCCTTGATGGCCCTATTAACTGACTGTACGGATGACTTAAGTTTCGTCATAATAGTGGAAGCATGACCATCCGTCCCCTCCCACTTCTCCTTGGACTTGATGACCTCCATTAGTTCTCCTGGTAAGATCTGAGAAGTCTGGTTGTGGTAACACGAGATATTGGCACGAGACTGGGCGAGGATGAAAGCACGGTCGACACTGGATTCACACCCTTGAGACAATAACATCTTCCCCTCGGAAGTTGTGGTATGATCCACCTCCTAGCTTCCTTGTGGTGGGAAAAGACATCCACCGGGTTGACGAAAACATTGAAGTGAGCACCACCGGGCATGTCACGAGCTACAACTTGTTCGAGCTCCTTCTCTGAAGTATAATTAGTGCCGTTATAAGTCACTCCACCCTGAGCCTCAAATGCCTCCTGAAGAATGCTGGACTGCTTTTGGAGAGTCTTCAACTTGGCACCCAACTCACCCACGGACATAACAGTAGTACCATCATCTAGGGTGATTACAGCAGACTGGGGGATACGCGATACAGGTCCAGTAGGGGAGGGACTAACAACAGCGGGAGGTTTCTCCTCAAGAATTTTGATGCGATTCTCAAGAGCATTCACGTGGTTGTTCATCTTCTCCAATACACTCCCGGCAGCACCCAAGATTCGTTTGCTGACGTCCTCATCCATATCACTCACAAGTGTCTCGATTGACGACAACTTATTAACCACCAGGGTGGGGTCATTATTGTCCAACAGGTGGTGGATTGCCGCGGCTAATGAATTAAAACCACGGTCGGTAAGGGTGGCAATCTCAGACTTACGTCCCACCTCCTCCAACATTATATCAAAGTCCACGTGAAGGGAGTTTAATTTCACAACAACTTCATCCACCTTGGGGGACAGATGATCCACTGCCTCGGTTCCAACAACAGGGAGAGCCTGCATAATAGTGGAGATATGAGCAGCGTTGGACTCCATAACTTTTTCGTGCTCCACAATTACACCAGCAATATCCTCCGTCACATCCTTGTCCACGTGGGAGGTAAATTCGGGCTTAGGGACAGATTCATACTCAGTAGGAGACCATTCCCCTAGCCTATTAATTGCCTTAAGACCCTCATACCCAAGTTCCTCATCCTCCTCAATCTGGGATGCCTCATACTTGGCCTTGGCACGCAAGATAAGTTCACACCCCCCCGCTGAATTATAATTCTCATCGAACAATGGGAGATCCTCATCCGCAATATGCTCCACATCGATTAATGGTATCTTATATACCATTTCACCACCTGCTGCGGCACCATCAGGCCTAGATGATACCATAATTACCTCAGATGCACCCGGTGCCACGGCATCAAAATCCACCTTACCCTTCTTAGTATGAGAAGGGGTACCACACGTATCTGAACCAGGTAAACATGGGCGAACACATATCCTGGCCGTCTTGGTAAAATAATAACCACACTTTCCACTATTTCCCTTAACAGAAAAATCCGACGGTGCCAATTTAACAAATGGAACTGGCCTATCATAGTATCCCCTGCGCGTTTCTGAACCAAATGTATCAAAATGCAAGGACGTACCACTAAAATCCCCCCCCCGAAAGAGTCTCCGGAATACCTGCCAACATACCGCGTTGTGATGGGCTGGTATGGGAGGGAGGAGAAGGGTTTGCACCTACCGCCGTAGCGGAGGTATCAATACCCACACGACGTTGAGCACCACCACTACCAATACTGGTGATGCCGCTAATCGCAACTGATGGGTTGGGGGTAGAAGATATGGATAAACCTCCCACCCCATCAACCAAATTTAAGTCTCCATCATTATTTCTGATGTTTGCACTATTATTTAATAAATCATTTAAGCGCTGTTCAAAAGAACGCGGCGTATCGCCGCCGGTAGACATGATGAAGGGAGTTTTATTATGACAATTATATTCAACACTAGGACTCGACAATGGCACCAAAGAGGTGATCAGTTGTCCAGATGACACTGCAGCCCTGACCTTGGTCAACAAAAACTCACGCCTACGTGAGGTTCAACTAGATAACTCTTTGCATCACTTTTGCTTGCTTTGGCGATCTACCGTGGTGCCACAAAGTGAGTGGCTAGAAGCTGTTCCACTTGTAGTCTCCAATGCCAGCTCAGGATACTCTCGACTCGACTTGAATCTTCATCTGCTCTGCCAGCTTGACTTGACGTTCGAGTAGGAGGGAGTTTGATGTTGCGTTGTTCCTTCATAATTTTTATTTGAGAGAAATCAATGACATGCTTGGATCAAACGGAGATTTACACCCAAGATACCCCTTCAACGCCAATTAATGGGTGTATCTATATTTTGGGCGAACATGCTAAAAAGTTGAGAGATTCATTCATTAATAAATCTCATCTCAAACAATCAACGCTTTATATATTGTGTAGTGGTGGTGTTACAGTAATAGGCCTTAATTCATCTTTATCTTTCTCATATTCATTATTGTTTGTGCGGTGAGTCCGAGCACGGGGGTTTTGTGGAATACCAAGATATGATATTGAAGTTGAGAAGTTGGATATTATGTCTGTGAAATTATAGTACTAATACTTCTGTGAGATCTATATGAATATTACTATATACTTCTTTTTGGCTATTTATTTGTGTCTATTGCTATTGTATTGCAGCAAAGAGCTTAACATATAATGGTGTAGAGGGTGTTGATATTATTGATTATGCGATTTGCAACTTACTTAGGTACCTCATGCATCTTTCTATATTTATAATATGCACAGTCACTATATTAACGGTAGTAGTTAGTATATAATATACACACATACACAGAGTTGTAACAAGTACAAATAATGGACACAATTAATGATACCGCAGACAAAATAGAAGGTAGCATCCAAAACAATAATAGTACTGCTACTCCTACCACTCCTACTACTACTGGTAATAATAATATGCATAGATATTCATCCAGTCAACATTCAACAAGTCAATTAAGTTTCCAAAGTGCAGTAAGTCAAACATCACATACCTCGTCACACAATACAGCAGATCACACTCGTAGTCGCAACAATAGCGACTTAAGCTATGTAAGCGGTACATCAGATGCGGGCGTGCCCTTCTTTGCAGATATGACACTCGATCTAAATATGGCACAAATGGAAACTACTCCTCGAAGCGATAAGCAATTTGCAAATATGTTAACAAAGAACAATAGTAAGGATTTGATGCAGGTTATACCACCCATGCCTGTTCACAGTGATAGTAAAGATGATGAGGATGATATTAATGTGAATAAACCCTCATCTTCTGTTGTTTCAGAAAAGGTATCAGATCACTACATTAGCCCAACGAGTAGTGGAGATGCAGATGATCAATTTGTGGAGGAAAGTCTTCATGACGATGACGAAGATGATGATACCAACATTGCAGCTCCATCATCAATATTTAGACAAGAAAGTAATGAACAAGAACAATCATTCACAAGAATAGGTACCGACAATAATAATTCTACACATTCATCCTTCTCACAACGACCGACACGTACACCCCGACGACCACGAGATGTTAAATGGACAGCCGCTGCCATACTAATTATACCCATGGGCTTATTCATTCCACATATCTATTACCCAAATGGATATATCGATAGACATAATAATTCATGTTTAGATTGCACACCGACACATCCGAGTTGGTCACATATGACGTTTGCATCATCGACACATTCCACAATACTCTTTTCATCACTGGCGGCTACAGTCGCATCATTTATGATATTAAGATTGTTATACTCACATCCAGGTGGTGGAGAGGGTGATGATGCTCGGCATGTTAATGTTACCCGAACATTACTATTATCGAGTAATTTATGCATATGGTTGAATCCCCTGCTTGTATTTTCTATATGGATAT
>Ga0075439_15032_pt1 | contig 11521 bp, 11 predicted proteins | sample MintriSingleCell_FD_74264 | JGI IMG/M metagenome (GOLD analysis project Ga0075439, IMG submission 74264) | Marine eukaryotic communities from Monterey Bay, USA to study complex ecological interactions - Minidiscus trioculatus JGI Plate_4_G5... | ecosystem: Environmental > Aquatic > Marine >... | reverse complement strand
TATATAGTTTTGCAATTGTTGGTGCTATTAGTTTAGTTAGTGGTACGACATATGTGGCTTTATGGACATATATTGGTGAGCAGCAGACACTCCGGATTCGAAAAAAGTTTGTATCAAGTGCATTAAAACAAGAGCTGGCATGGTTTGACACAAGTGTTGGTGACCCTCAAGAGTTACCAGTATTGGCTGCTAACGCCCTGGGAAGGATACAACTGGCATTGGGGAGATCTATTGCTGATGTAAGCTACATATGTGCAGTATGAGATGTGTATAAAAGTGTATTGATTTGAATGAAAGTGTACTGAGATATAGTCTAATCCTTTCTTTCATATCATCTCATAGACATTTGCCAACCTATTGTCAGCAGTCGGATGTCTAATTGTATCTCTTGGACTTGATGCTGAGCTTGCAATCCTTATGTTGTGTATTCTACCTGTTATTGGGATAGCTATTGGTATCGTCTCCTGCTTCATGAGAAAGTATTCCGGCCTTGCATTAGCAGAGTTTTCCTCTGCTGGTGCCTTTGCTTCTGAGGTCCTCACTGGAATAAAGACCATTGCTTCCCTAAGAGCAGAGATGTGGGCTGTGAACCGATACACTGGGCATGTAACTGATGCACAAAAGTATTCAGTCAAATCACAAGCCTATACGAAATTGGCGTCAGGGATTATGGGGCTACTCTTTTATGGAACGTATACTTTTGCATTCATCTATGGTACTTATCAGGCAGCTCAGCGAGCCGAGATAGAAGCAGCTCTACTTACTCCGTTTGGGTGTTGGTTCACACAGAAGAATGAGTGTGGAATCCATGGAAGTGAAGTTGTAAGTATCCTGCATGACTTGTATATGTCTTATACTTGATGTTATGTATTCTAAGCTTTATGTCTATAACTATCACTTCAGATGGTGTGCATTTATGGAATTATATTAACTGCTCAATTCTTTGCCCGTAAGTAGAGAACTACCTTGTTACTGTATTCTCTTTCTTTGATCTACAAGCTCTTACAATTATTTCACCTCATACAGTCATGAACCCGGGTATCAATGCCATCAACTTAGGCCGAATTGCCGCTGCGGAGATATACAGCGCCATTGAGAGGAAGCCTGTGATTGATGGAACTGACGATATAAAGGGAGCTAAGCTTGAAGAGTATGACGGTAGTATTGAATTCAGGAATGTTGTCTTTGCATACCCCTCTCGACCACAAGATATCATCTTTACCAACTTTAACTTGAAGATTCAATCTGGAGAGGCCATTGCACTTGTAGGACCTTCAGGTAGTGGCAAATCATCGTTGTCGAAGCTATTGCTACGACTTTATGATCCTATTGGAGGCAATATTGTAGTTGGTGGGGTGTATTTGACAGAGATTAATCTCAAGTGGTGGCGTCAGCAAATTGGCTATGTGTCGCAGGAACCTTCCTTATTCCCGGGCTCTATTCGAGACAATATTGCCGCCGGTACTATCAATGGGGTGGCAACTGATGAGGAGGTAGAATCAGCAGCTCGTGCTGCATCGGCCCATTCATTCATCTCTGAACTACCTGATGGTTATAATACTTTTTATAGTGGCTCATCAATTCAACTCAGTGGTGGTCAGATCCAGCGTATCTCCATTGCAAGGTAGGTCTGAAAAGTTCCTTGTTTATATGATGTGTTCACTCTACTAACGATTGACTTCTTTGCCAACAACACGTCACTAGAGCGCTAATTCGAAATCCCAAGATTCTTCTACTAGAGTGAGTCTACTTCCTATTGGTTTGGTCAGTCTGTCATGTTGTTTATCACTGTATCTCATCTCTCGTTACATTTTAACTTATTCATAAAGTGAGGCTACATCTGCGCTAGACACGGCTTCAGGTAAGTAGTTGTAGCATACAAATAATCCAGAAACTGTTTATGCTTATACTGAACACATCTTTAACCACATACCGAACAACCAGAACGAATGGTGCAGGATGCTTTAGACAAAATCCGTCAAGAAAGGAACCTAACGACAATCACTGTGGCTCATCGTTTAACGACCATTATTAACTCTGACAAGATTGTCGTGATAGCTGATGGATCAATTCAAGAAGCTGGTACACATAGAGAACTTGTTGAAGAAAATGGAAGTAAGTTTATATGTTCTTCTCCCTACCTGTTGCAGGATACCATCACTGGTATCATTGGTAATTGTATGCTCTTGATATGATTTATCTCTCATCTCATATGATGTATTTCCCAACTATTCAAAGTCTATGCAACACTATGTGAAGGACAGGGATTGACTGCTGACGCTGCTGATGTCACAGCTAAGGCTATCGCCGTTGATAATAGTGAAAGTGTGAAGAAAGCAATACCCACTGCAAACGCTGTTCCCATTGAGGCTGATCTTGGTGATGTGAAGAAAGAAGAACAAGCAACCCAAGTTGATGATGTGGAGAAGGGTGACATTGAGATAGCAGTCGAATCCGACTTTGTTGATGATGTGGCTCCAGATATTACAGGAGTCAGTAAACGGCTTCAGCAATATAGCCAGGCTGATATACTGTATGCAATTACAGGCTATGCTGGTTCAATTATTGTCGGTGCTCTACCAGCCGGTGAAGCAGTTCTTTTCGGAATGATTACGGGCAACTTCTTCACCATCAAAGACGCCCAGGAAATGCGGGATACAAACTATGCTCTGTCTATGTGGTTCTTCCTCCTCGCTGGTTTGAGTTTCATTGGCAACGTATGTATGGGCATTGGGCTTGGCGTTTCTGGTTCTCGTCTTACACGACGAATGAGAGTACTTGTGTTCGACAAGCTGATGAGAAACTCAATGGGCTGGTTTGATTTTCCTGAACATAGTACCGGTGAGCTTACCACTAGTCTTGAGGAAGATAGTGAGACGGTTGCCAATGTTACAGGGTTGTCCCAAGGGCAAAGGATTCAGGTATTTAGTTGTCTTGCTGCTGGTTTGATTGTCGCTTTGATTTACAGCTGGCAAATAGGATTGACTGCAATTGCATGTGTACCCTTGATTATTGGGAGTAGTATTATTCAGGCTAAATATGCATCTCGAGAGCCTTCTACTGATAGTCTAATCAAGCCAGCTACCCTCCTCGAGCGATCCTTTGCCGACATCGTTGTCTTGCAAGCATATGGGTTACAAACAGAAGTTTCGTTGAAGTATTCAGCCACGCTAGCTCCTGATATCAAGTATAAAAAGAAGCAAGCAGGTTATTCGGGGTTGGCATTTGGCCTATCTCAATTTGCTGTCTTCGGAACATTTAGTGTAGTCTTTTACGTTGGTATCAAGATGATGTTAACTGGACAGCTTGCTTTCACTGATTTCTTTGTGGCCTTGCTCTCGTAAGTGTATCTCCCTGTTGTGTGTGATAATATCATGAGTCTAATTTCTCAATTGATCTTCTATCTTCATTCAACAGTATCATGTTCAGTTCATTTGGTGCAGGGCAAAGCGGAGCAAATTTCAGTGCCAAGAAGGAAGGGCTAGAGGCGGCTGCTAGGCTCTTTGCCTTGTCCGATGGTATGGCAGATGATGACGAGGATGATCCCTTGTCAGAGGAGGGGAGCAAGCCTGAGATTCAAGGCAAAGTCAGGTTTAAGAATGTGTCTTTTGCTTATCCGAGTCGTCCAGATACAAAGATTTACCGTGACTTTACAGTTGATATTGATTCACGCCAGAGCGTAGCATTCACTGGACGCAGCGGTTGTGGAAAGAGTACTGCTCTTCAACTGCTTCTACGCTTCTACAGGGCCAATTCTGGATCTGTAGAAGTCGATAGTGAAGATGTGACTAATATTAACATTGGTTGGTTGCGCGACAACATAGGATATGTTGGTCAGATGCCTGTTTTGTTTGCTGGCTCGATTCTTGACAACATCAAAGTGAGTTGATTGTTGTGGTGCTTCTTATACATATGTCTTCTATTGACTGATAACTCACTCCTTTCTTACCTCTTCACTATTTCATAGTTGGGTAAACCACACGCAACCGAAGAGGAAGTGGTCGAGGCGGCAAAAGCGGCCAACGCTCATAACTTTATCATATCATTATCCGAGCAATACAATACGGATATAGGAGTTGGCGGCAGTCTTTTGTCTGGTGGACAGCGCCAAAGGGTTGCTATTGCTCGTGCTATTATTAAGAATCCAAAACTTCTCGTCTTGGACGAAGCCACAGCGGCTTTAGACAACGAAAGTGAAAAGATTGTACAACAAGCACTTGATCAAATGCAAGTAACAAACCCTCGTACTACATTGACTGTGGCCCACAGACTCGAAACAGTGAAGAATTCGGACAAGATTGTTGTGCTTGGCAAAGGTGGAGTTCAAGAGGAGGGTACACACTCAGAGTTGTTAGAGCTTGGTGGATATTACAAAGGACTGTGGTCGAAGCAAAGGGTCTGCTCATTATGATGGTTGCAATAGATCTACGAGTACATAGTTGATATTATGATATTATGACAATGGTTTTGGTACCAAAATATTTTTGCTCTTCTACTTACAAGTGGAATGTTATTCACTTTGATTGCAGATTGGCTATTATGGATCTTTCTGGATTATATAAAGGACTGTGGTCAAAGCAAAGTGGAGAAGAGTAATAATTAAGTAGGATATCTGTTGTTTAGTGTTCAATATTCTATCATATCCGAGAAGTAAAGACATCGTCTCTGTTTTATGTTCACACATGATCCACTTAGCTCTTAGTCTTCTCCTCTTCCAACTGCTTAAGGCGGGTATGTTCATCTAAACTCTCCAGAGCTACGCCAGTTGTTGCGGTTGCAGCCAATCCACCTATGACTGCGCCTACTGGTCCACCCAACATCATTCCGAGTACGAATCCTCCACCACCGGCAGCTGCACCGCCTAATCTATTCTTGTTCTCAACTGCATAATCTGTGGTATTTGAAGTAGCACCAACTGCCCAATCAATAATGTTACCATCACCATCCTTTCCCCTCTTGGCTGCTCCTTCTTTTGTAGCTTCCCCCGCGGCCTGTACTAAACCTCTAAAGAAGTCCCCTGGCTTTGTGTCTGCTGATTCACTTACATTCCTCCTTCGTTTACCAGCATCGATAGCACCCTTAACCGCATCAACACCAGTAATAGCTGGAAGATGCGCGTTTCACAATGTATGAAGATGAAAGAGAGATGATATAACTATGTTAGGGTAACAAAAAGTAAGAGGAGTAAGGATACCTCCCGGTATCTTCAAAAAGAGAGAGAGAGAAGAAGTCCCACATCATTCAACGAGACTTAACATTCACATAATACTAACGCGGACTTTCCTGCTACTCCAGCTCCTGCACCAAGTGTACTTCCAAGCGTACCAATGCCTGCCCACGTAGCCCAAAGACCAGTAGTATTATCTATAATATTCAGACCTAACACTTCTGCATTGGAGATAAAGTCGGGAACTCTCGATAGACAGGCCTTAATGTAAAAGTTAATCACTTCTTTTGATGTTGTATCTTCCTTCCCTCTGAATGCCTTGATGGTCAGTGTTGTATCTTTGACGGCTGCAACATTATATGATGCATCTAACCCGATGCATAGATTCATCTCTTCAATGTTGATAAAGGGCAGCTTTACAACCTGCTCTTTTTGCTGTTTCTTATGTTTCTTGGATGATTGTTTGGCTTTTGTTCGTTGCTGTACTTGTTTTCTTGGAATGAATGCCTCTTCCCATTCTTCCGTCGAGTGTCCCTGCACAATTTTAACAGCACCTGCAGTCAAAATGAAATCATTGATTATATTAACTTGATCTGAAGGGATAGATCCGCAAAGACTGACAGTGGACAATTGACACAAGTAGTTCCTGAAACTCTCAAATTCAATTGCAATTCTGCTGCCGCCATCTTCTTTCAAAGCATACACATGCGACCTACCAACCTTTGTCAAAGACCCATCTTCCGACTTCTTGATCTGAATGCCCTCTTCAATATTTAGTTCAAGGTTACAGGGCAAGTATAATGGTGAGACAATTGCGCCACTTTGATCATCGTCTCTACCTTCCTTCTTGCTGAATGTAACAACATCAATCGTCTCGAGCCGCATAACTAATGTATTTCCTTCATATGCAAGCTTACAATCTTCTATCGGAGTCGCTAACAGCACTGTATCAATCAAGTGAAGAGTGTCTATACAACCAATAGACATCTCCATCTTTGGTCTCATGGATATTTGAATAACTGAGGCGGATGCTTTGCCTTTCGTATCACTATCAAACTCCATATTGCCAGACTGTAAGCTACAAACTGTACCATCCGCTCGATAACGCCCTGTGATTCCAGAAAAACTGATCCGCATATCATCAAAGAGTACCAATGAAGCAGAAACTAATGGAAAGGTAAATGAAGAAATCTCTATTTGTGTACCTTCATCATCTGAGTCCTCTGCAGATTCTTTCTCGTCTAAACTTGTGGTACTATTGTCATCATCAGGAGGCGCCAATATCATTACGCTGAGCTGCATGAGATACTCAATTTGTACGTTCGAAATGTGAACCGTCAAGCCATTGCCAATGAGAGATACCAAATCTGGTGACGATTCTGTAGATTCGCCCAACCCATTTACTTCTAAGCCACGCATGAACCCACCAAATCGCTCGCCAATTCTCAATGTCTCTGCCGAATAACTAAAAGGTTCAAGTAATGGATATGATATTATCACTTTTTGATCATACTTGCCCTCCAAATTAATATTGCATGAGAATTGGCTTAGATTGATTCTCTGTTTCAACTTGTGAGGAGTAGTATCATCTGGTTGCTCTTTCTTCTCATTATCTTCTCTTCCAAATGATAAGACCTCAATCTTATCTCCACTCACGACCAATACCCTATTGCAAGAGTTGGTTGCCGATACGCCAACATTGTTACTATCTGCAACATCTACTTCTTGTACTTGTTGATTCTGTGGTAATACAATACGAAGCTCAAAGTTAATTAGCCGAAGTGTCAAGGAATCAATAATCATCTTCACTTGATTTGCAACAAATCCATTTAATCCACCCTTTTGTTCCTTAATCTTTCTTGCTGATGTTTGATCAATAGTATCAGGATTTACGAATGCTTCTCTACGATCAATCTTTTCTTCTTCTTCATTTGTTTTCGATGTATCTTCTTCTTTGATACGCTCTATATGCTCGAGATTAGCCTCAAACTTTGCACCATCAATCGTTAACATTGAATCATTAACCCACATTACATCTCCTACACTCCATGACCATGAGAAGGTTACACTCTCCACACAACCTGTGACTGTAATCTTTGTAGATTGACCAGCACTATTGATTGGAATTATAGTCGTCTGCTCTTTCAGTTGAACATTTCGTAGTACAATCTTTGCATCTGATAAGAGATTTGATTCAATTGTAGATGCATCGACGATGAAGTACTCTCCCAAAGCATTAGCTATTGCGGAGGATAATATGGCTTTCGGTCCTTTTATCATGATGATAAATATATTGTACTAAAAGACGCTGGCTTCCTTCAATTATCAAACTGGTAGACTGATCTTTATTTAGACTGATAATTATATGATGCAGGCCGATACAATTCTTTGTGGTATTGTAGGCCGATAGTAAGATATGTCTCTCAAAGATATATCTCGAGGGTATGACATATCTTTTTATCTTTTTCTTATCTATTTTGATTTGGCCGCTATAGATCCTTTTGCAACATTAATTAAATAAAAGTACTCCAATCGCTGTATAATTAATTGACAGGTCGGTAGGGTGAGGTAGTAGTATAGTTGCTCCCCACATGGTAAAATATTATTTGTTTGCAGATTGCAGGTTGAATAGCGTTTGCTCGCTACATAAAACCATGATAAAACGTGACATTTTTCTCATCCTCATCTTCATAGATTTTGACCGTACCCCTACCTTCTTATCTACTTGAGATTGCCATGCGTGCATTCGTCATGCCGCTAATTCTCATTCAAACAACTGCATTTACTCAATATCATACCACGCAAGTCGGTAGTTCAATATTTGGTGAAGGAAAAACAAGTAACATAAGATATGCATCAACAATACATCAACACCAACATCACCCACATCGAGGGGAGAGCATACGATATGCATCATCTATACATCAACATCAACATCGGGGGGAGAGCATACGATATCAACATCACGTAGAGAGAAACATTGTAGTATTGTCACACAATGTATCACAACATGTATTAGATGGTTATTATGATGTGAATTATTTGCTAAAGGGAAGGGTAGATGTATTATGTCGATGTATAAATAGTGCCCTATGGGTGTCAAAAGGTGTGAGGAAAGATACAACAATCTATTTGATGTTATTTCCAAACAATAGTGAGATAGGAAAAACAATTGTAGTGAGTGGAAGGGAGGTGATAGAATTGAATCCAGATGAAAGAACAATTGCTTTATATTTGCAAAGGGCACTTCTTGCTAGCAGGAGAGTGGAAGACACTACCGATACAAATCAACAACAGAAGGAAATAGAACGTCTATTAGCAACAGACCGTAGAAGACCTGATATTATCAATCCCAACAAACCCGGGGCACTTACTAAATCACAAAGAAGGACACTGCGGAAAGATAGAATGGCAAGACAAGCAATGGCTCGTCGTATTAAAAGATCATCTGGAGATAGTAGTCCACCACAAGGATTTACAATTCATCATGAAACACTCATAGAAAGATTACACAAGTTAGAGGGGAGGATTCTAATGTTAAATGAGCTTGGTAAACCTATAAGTGATGTACTCACAAGGAGATCGAATGCAAACGATGATGACAATATATCAACATCTATAATACTTGGTGATCAAATGGGTTATACATTATGTGATGAAGAGATATTGTTGAAGAATGAGAACATAACACACGTATCTCTTGGTCCTCTTTCATTATTGACTAGCCAATGCATTACAATTGTTCACCACTATTTGGATTCAATGCGGTAAAGATCTTCTCAGTTGAGCTTAACAGACTACTATAAATCTGCATTCATAACCAATATAACATGAATTAAGTCGTCGCCAGTTTATAAGATGTTTGTATATTGTAATATGTTCATTTTGTCTTATTACCTAAGTTGGTACGCTTTCCATCAGAGCTTGTAATTACTGGATGCTTTCTTATTGGCGGAGCTCTTTGTCTCCTCAACCTTAAGTCTGGAAGGTCTTCCTCTTTGTCTTTGTTACTCTTTTTCTTCTTTCCTTTTGGGTTACTAATCTCTGCATGAAGCGATATCGGTAGTTGTGGAGTTGATGTAGTTGTTGATGTATCATGTCTTTTGTAAGTATTAATCTTATCTATTGCACATAAAGCACCATCTCTTGAATAGAATGACATGAATGCAAAACCCCTACAATTTCCCTGATCATCTCGTTTAATCAAAGTTGTTCCTACTCCTGCCCATAGAAAACTATCATTCGATGATAATTGATACCTACTATCGAGTAGCTGTTCTATTACTTCATCAGAAGGTTCTATTGATCTATTTAGACCACTTATATGTATTTGTGTCCATGACATATTTGATAACGTTGATTATCCACTAGCTAACTAACTCTTCTCTATCATCACGCATATAATATATGCTATATAATCGTTTATATACGCCTGTTATTTGCTATAAGCGTGCCGGAGATAGGTATTGTAGGGTATTTGGGAGTGTTCATGATGAAAAGTATCTTTTGAGGTATCTTAGCCATCAGTACTCGCAGTGCACGCACGTATACTCGCAGGAGATGTAGATTGACTATCATCTACGTCCTCCACTAAGGCTAGTCCATCAACTAATTGTTTATTAATCAATTGAGACAACTAACATATAATTGCAACAATGGCGGTACAGTTGATTGTATAGGTTGACCCATCAAAAAGTATCTTTGCAATCAGATTTTCTAATAACAAGCTTATACATCATGAGTAGTCAACCTAATGATTGCTCGTCATCTTCAAAAACTATATATCTCATAAGGCATGGTGTTGCACGTCACAACGTTCGAGGTCCTCATGGGGAGAAACCAAATTTGTTAGATCCATCGTATACAGATCCTGAACTTATAAGACAAGGGGAGATACAAGCGTCCGTCTTAGGAGAACAAATGAGAAGGAGAGGATTAACCATCAATGACAGTAGCATGGATATGGAAGATAATGACGATACTACCAAGCCTATTGAGTTGGTTGTATGCTCTCCGTTGACGCGATGTTTGCAAACAGCATCACATATCTTTCCATCACATTTTGCAAGTAATAATTCTTCTAATCAATCGAGTGAATTGTCCCCATTTGTATTGGATGGAAGCTGTAAGGTATGTTGTCATAAAGATATTAGAGAAGCTTTCGGGGTTCATTATCCCGATAGACGAAGGTGAGTAGCATGATATGTGGTGTGGTACTATAATAAATCAATATAATATATGCACATCTTATGTTCTCCACAATCCAGTCCACTATCTCAGGTCAAATCAAAGTTTCCCAAAGTAACTTATCACCCATCAATGACTGAAAATGATACAGATTGGCAACCAAATGTAAGAGAGACATCTCATGATGTAGTACAAAGAATACACAATTTCTTCTCTTGGTTATCACTACAACCCCATGACAATATTGCAGTAGTAACTCATGGTGTGTGGATTGAATGTGCTTTATTACATTACTGTCCAGAAGTACTAGATAATGGAAATAAGAGAGTATACAATTGTGATGTCTATCGTGGCCAATTAAGTACAAAGTTATCGACACCGACGCTTTCCAATGTAGAGCAGATGAAATTCTATCATGCATAATGCTATATATTATGAGAAAGAATATGCAGCAAGAGACTCTTCCAGAGATAGTATCAGATCATCTGATGATGGGTAGTGCTTAAGCAGTTCTTTTCGAACATTCTGTAGCATTTGAAGTGCAGCCATATCCATTGGATTTGCAAACAAGCGCAACTTGGCTTCGACTCCTAACTTTACTGACCAGGATAGATTGCCAGGATAGTCCATGATGAATTGTGATACCCGTCGACTTTCATTGATAACAACTAATGCGTCGTGACAGATTTTCAATTGATCTTGTTCATTGTTCATCTTTTTCAATTCGTTTGCACACCAATTGATATAAAGATCTGCACTTGATGACAAGTAATAGGAACTTTTCATACAACAATACTGCTTCAGCTTCTCATAGACTTTTCTAATATCATCTCCTACCTTCTTATCATGTTGTTGTGTATTGTTCAATAAGGATTCAAGTTGTTTCATCCTGTCTATTGAATCTGCTTGGGCTTTCCGTGCTTCATCAAAATCCATATTATTGCAAACATTGCATTGATATTGACTGCTCTCAGTTCCATTCAATGCATTAATGGACTTCACCAGTCCTTTGCACTTGCCGCCATTTGTAGTACATTTCAAGCCTACTACATCATCATCTCTATCAATGTCTTTACACAGTTTACAATCACATACAAATTTATAATTTTCCAATAAAGTTGCTCTTCTTATACTTGTTGGAGTGGATGTATCACAGTAACTAATTGT
>Ga0075439_10109_pt1 | contig 11542 bp, 10 predicted proteins | sample MintriSingleCell_FD_74264 | JGI IMG/M metagenome (GOLD analysis project Ga0075439, IMG submission 74264) | Marine eukaryotic communities from Monterey Bay, USA to study complex ecological interactions - Minidiscus trioculatus JGI Plate_4_G5... | ecosystem: Environmental > Aquatic > Marine >... | reverse complement strand
TCATTATCACCTTAAAAATAGCTCCATACGGCCAAACTAAACTGGATATGCTGCAGAATATCTTCTCATATATCCGTAGTTGATTGATGTATATTGTCTTTGTCGTGACGCCATTATTGTTCCGTGTAGAGACATCGATATAGCTTCTATTTTTCCAAAATGAGAAGGTAGCGTACGACATCAATTTAGCCTTATGTCGATTGAATTAGGCATACCCATACCACTCCCACACGGTGTTTGGGCTTCATAAATGGCATAGGCCGCTCGGTGTATCATAATCCATCAATTTTTAACATGACTGATACAAGTGTAGATATCGTAGTAACTAATATGTTTCTGATAAATATCTCCGGGAATATTGAAGATAACTATATAAGGTATATGTTCGTATCTCATCTCATTGTTAACTATTGTAGTTTTGGAGAATAGGCGTGCGTAAGTAGGTGATGTTGTCCGTCATGGTGAAAATAAACATAAGGAAAAATGAGAGAAAAGGATACCAAATTGATATGGATACCGTCCCGGCATTTCCCGTGCGGGATATGCCCATTGCCCCTACACTTTGCCCCTGTACAATTGTCCCGGAAAATAGGATACCATTGACCCGGGGAACACGGATTATCAAGAAAATCAAGAGAGGTTATCTAAGACTGGGAGACCTAAAACCCGCAACCTTTGATATTGGTATCCTATTATGTCAAAAATATTATTACATATCAATATAAAGATTTTTTAAAGCTCTATTCAACGATGTATTATTGAGATAATACCGAGTACTACATCCACTTCATATATGCTCTCAAAGATAGCCGTTTCAGTTCCCTATTGGCGGCATTTCGCATATTTTGTACATAGGAATTGTTATGTTTCTACACAATGTGACATTGATGTGACATTTTTACCGAAACGAGAAAATAGGTGATAAAAAATTTCGCTATAATGGTATCCTATTTCAAAGGTTGCGGGTTTTAGGTCTCCCAGTCTTATCTATATAGGTAGGCTTTACAGACGGTTGTTCCATATATATTACTATCAAATCAAGATGACGCAGTTACCAGTACCAATATTAGTATATCTTATTTCTATAATATTTTTAATTCAAGTTTGTAATTGCCAAGAAGGTGAAGAACAATACGATAATGAACAATCAGTACACTTAATTTCAGGAGTTGACTTACCTCTTTTAGGAATGGGTATTGGTAATCTACCACATGAGAGTATTCCCCATGTAGTTCAAGCACAGTTAGAAGAAGGAGTTCGATTAATTGATACATCCCGGGCATCGAATAATGAGAAGATACTTGCAGATGCCATTGCAATGTTTGATGAGCAGGAATCTGCTGGGGCTGGTTCAACAGATGATCCTGGAATTATCCATGTGATTACCAAAGTTTGGTATACACACTTGGGCTATGGCCGTACAAAGCTTAGTGTACAAGAATCATTACGAGATTTACAGTCATCTACAACTCATCAGATATATGTACATGTATTATTACATTGGCCAAAATGTGATGATTCGATTCCCTGGATGAATTGTAAAGAAGAGGAGGAGAATTTACCACAGTATGTAAAGGATGCAGGTCACAATCCTCTTGAGAATAAAGACACTGCATTCTTAGGGTCATGGAAGGCATTGGAAGATATATTCATGGATCATCAAAAGTTAATGGAAGAACATAAAAAGAGTAAGCAAGTTATGAATCCAATAATTGCAAGCATCGGTGTTTCGAACTTTGAATTGGACGATATGAAATTTCTACTATTGGGACCGCATACTCGAGTATCACCACACATCTATCAAGGACCTTCGTGGAAGATATATCATGATCCATATATGTTGGATTTGTTACATAAGAACAATATTCACTTTCAAGCGTATGGAGTTATGAATGGTATTTTAGGAATGAGAAATCAAGCACCGAATGCATTCTATGTATTGACTGATATCTCCCGCGAATTAGCTGCAACCGTTCATTCCAAACAGAAGAATGTAGTCGTTACTGAGGCCACAGTCCTCCTTGCCCATTTACTACTTGACAAGATTGGATTAGTACCAAGGGCTGCTTCCCCATATCACCAAAAAGAGAATTCTCCACAATCTATAGCTGCAATCATACCTCACTTACCACCAGTTCACAGACGACAACTCAACTTGGCAATACCAGCATTAATGAAGGGAGATGATTTGGTATCTACAATACACTTTACAAATGGCTTAGAAGACCCAATCTCAATTCACTGGATAAATCCTTCAGATAAAAAAGAGGTGATTGTTTCTGATTTAATACATCCGGGTAACACTGAAACTCAGCAGAGCCACCCTGGCCATAAATTCGTTGCATATGGCCCTGGCAAGAAAGTAAGGAAAGAGTTTGTAGTGAATGCTCTCTATGGCGAAGAAGAACATTTCAAAATTGAGCTTTAACAGTAAACCGACATCATATATTACAGTACTAATCGCATTTGATGACGGCTTCCTCGCTTATGAAGAAAAAAGGTTGATAGAAGAAGTACAAATTAATGAAACATCAACACTATATATTAGACACTTCATCTATGACTGCCTCAAGCATTTCCCATTCCTCCATTAGACTGGCTACATTCTCTTCCTCTTTTGTTTTCCATTCTGTCATCTCCATCAACTTTTCCATATCATTACCATAATTCATCATGTTTTCATCATATTCAGCAATCTTAAGCTCCGACTGCTCAATCAAGGATTCTATCTTCTTTATTCGCTTTGGAGCATTGAACGCTAATTTCCTCTTTCTCTCTTGTTCTGACTTGTCTTCTTGACTTAGTTCTACTGTAGAAGAAGACCCAGGATCACTAGAGACATCTCCAGACGATGATGCTATATCATATCTCTCCCAATCCTTTTCATTTAATCCACGCTCTTCAATAATCAAGCCGCCATCCTTCACGGTGCCTACATGTGTGAATGGTATTTCTTTACAGAATGCTTGATCATGACTCACAACAACGATGGATCCGTCTTTGCCACCCCAAGAACTAAGAGCTTCACCAAGTGCTTCAATACATTCAACATCAAGGTGGTTGCTAGGCTCGTCAAGCATCAACAAATTACAAGCTTTTAAGGCGAACATACTCAAAGCGCATCGGGCCTTCTCACCACCACTAAGATCTCCAATCTTTCGTAATGGTTTCTCATCGCTTAGTCCTAGTCTCCCCATTACTCCTCTTGCATCCTGATTTGATACCAAAACGTCTCCATTCTCGCCCCCACGAGCATACTCTAATACTAAGTCCAATGCGATCGCAGATGCATCCAACTCTTGAGCAAGATCTTGTGTAAACGATCCTAATCGTAGAACATCGTTTTCTATACGTTTCCCCGAAAGAAGTGGCAACTTTCCTCGAAGTGCCGACAACAGAGTAGATTTTCCAGCACCGTTCGGTCCTCTAAGAATCAGCTTCATCCCTCGATTGATCGTGATGTCAATTCCTTCTAGGATCGGAGCCTTACCTTCTTCTTTATACCCAATATCTGCACCCTGAAGTACTAATAACTCCTCACCAATCCCCTTTGGCGGATCAGGGAGCTTTAAACTGGGTTTATGTCTTTTCTCAGTCAACGAGTTTGGAGGCGGATCCAACTTCCCTTCCTTTCTCATCTTTTCTATCATCTTGACACGGCTTTGTGCTGCTTTTGCTTTTGTTGCCGACGCTCCCCACAGATCAACAAACTCTTGAAGACGTTTATATTCTTCCATATTTCTTTCATACTCAGCCATTGCAGTCTTTACTCGAAACTCCTTTTCACTCAAGTACTTATCATAGCTGCACGAAACATACTGTAGTAGTGTATTGCCTGCGACCTCTGCTATTGAGTTAACACTTTTGGTTAGCAAACTAATGTCATGTGATACCAATAAGATTGATCCTTGATAATTGGAGAGATATGTAGCAAGCCAATCTCGAGCACTAGAATCAAGGTGATTAGATGGCTCATCCAGTAAAAGAAGATCTGGTTTGGACAACAATAATCTTGCAAGTGCAATCCTCATCTGCCAGCCTCCACTAAAGTCTGCAACAGATCTATCCGAGTCAGAGGGCAGAAATCCTAATCCTTTTAGTACTTGGTCGACATCTTGATCCTGCGTCCAACCCCCGACATCTTCATATCTCGATTGAGCTTTAGCTAAGTCATTCAATACTTTATCAGAAGCATCTCCATTTGAGATCTGTTCTTCCAACTCATTCATACGTCGCCTTGCATTATTAATCTCTTCCATTTCACTGGAAGCTTCTTCTCTTACAGTTTTGGTAGATCCACTTACAGCTGTTTGTTTAAGATATCCGACTCTTACCTTACTTGCAACAAGTGCTTTACCATCATCTATTCTTTGTGATCCTGTAATGGCTCCAAGTAAGGTACTGTTTTGCAGCTGGACAGTTAGGTGTATATGTAAAAATGCAATATCAATATGATGTCAATACATACCTTTTCCCGCAACCATTAGGACCAACAATTCCCCAACGCTCATTTGGTTCGACACGAAGATTCACCGACTTTAATATTTGATCTCCACCATTTGTGAATATCACTACATCATCTAGTAATAGTGTAGCTCCCTTTGTATCACCAACTGTTACTCCAAGAGTATTGGTGGAAGTAGGTTCTATTGTTGTTGCATCAGTAGCTGTTGATGATAATACCAAGCTGCTTGTCTTCCTCTGCAATCGATTTATATACTGTGATGGGGATACTTTTATTTGGATGATTGGCACATATGAAGAAGAAAATGCAACTACTGATAATACTTGAACTAAACAGCAAGTCAATATCAACAAAGCTACTATCGATGCCTCCATCTCCTTTATTCATCAAAGTTAGTGGTGGTTGTGCGTATGCTGCACACAAAACTAAAAGTGGTTCTATCGCTGAATCGCCATTTATCTGAAAATCACTGTGGAGAAAGGACATCACGCTTTCCTTCGAGCGAGGTATGAATGGAAGTAGAGATTAAAGTTAGAGATCAATAAGATTTGCAGTATTGTAAGAAGGCGTGGTATAGTAGTAGAAGAATAGTGCTATGGGCCTTTTATCAATACTAAAGAAGGTCTGTAAAGCTCATAATATGTGTGTGTTTATAATAAGTCGGCGACGTTTGGATATTCTAAACTTTAGCTTGTTACTATCTTGCATTCACAGGTGAAAGAAAAGGAGAAGGAGGTGCGGATATTAATACTTGGACTTGATAATGCAGGCAAGACGACCATACTGCGCAAGTTCTGTGGTGATAGCATTGATACCATTGAGCCTACATTAGGATTCAATATCAAAACATTGGAACATAAGAATTATCAACTAAATGTGTGGGATGTGGGAGGGCAAAAGACCATCCGTGCATATTGGAGGAATTACTTTGAAAGGTGAGTAATTGTATGATGATATGCTTTGGTTTGTTGTATAGTTAATGCTTGATATTTGTGTAAATTACACTCATCACAATAATTATCTTCAATAAATAATATAGAACGGATGGATTGATTTGGGTAGTAGATAGTGCAGATCAGGCACGGTTGGAAATATGCAAAACGGAATTATCAAATCTATTAGAACAAGAAAAGTTAGCTGGTGCAAGTTTATTAATATTGGCAAATAAACAAGATGTGAAAGGTGCATTTAATTCTGATGAAATTGCTAGCGCTTTGGGATTGAGAGAAGACTCATCATTTCAAAATCGACATTGGTCTATCCGTGGTTGTAGTGCAGTTACAGGAGAGGGACTAAAGGAGGGTATGGATTGGATTGTTGATGATATTGCAAGTCGAATCTTCATGTTGGGATAGTACAATACATTGTATGAATACTTATCATTTATATTGGTCAGAGATATAGATATACTCTCTTCATCGACAGCGCTGAAATCACTAACGAATAACAATATCCGTATAATTCAATTGACAACAGTCATAACAATGAATCTTTGTTGAGAAAACAACAAAGAATCTCCAACAAAGAAGAGTAACCAAAACTAAAATTACTACTTGAGAACTTGATTTTTGTTGGTGTCAAAATTTTGGAGGTCCTCAATAATAACATAGCAACCCCTATATTACAACAACTAAACACCACACATCATAACCCCTATACAACCCACACATCATATCATAATAATAGCATCATGCCCCCGACAGTACAAACAAGTGATAAAAAAATGGAGAAGACACCTCAACCATGCTCCGATTGTGGTTCAACCAGTTCAAAGCACATGATCGAGACATATATTGCCGATAAAGATAATCTTTCCACGATCGTCCATAAAGACCTATGCGGCAAATGTCTAATTGGTCATGATGTGCCCGTCTTCAGAGCTTGTGGTGGATGGCAGTTTGGTACAGTAAAAGAGTATGATGGTACGAGACTTCAGAAACCGTTCTTCATGTCGTTTATCAAGACAGAAGATGAAGAGTGGTGTATTGTTTCTCCAAATCCATCTGCTGAGTACCTCAGCTCTCTTAATCTCCCCCAAGGCATTATTGAATCGTTTTCATCATCTTCCTTCTCTGAAATGTCATCCACTAATTTTGACTTCAACAAAACTAAGCCGCTCTTTCATGAAGAGAAAGTTATTCACCTTGACAGAACAGACTCTTGGTCAAGTTTTGAACACGATGAACATATCTTTAGTGATGATGATAATGATAATGTTGAAATTGTACTTAGACCAAGGTCTATTGTACCCCGTGGACGGCCCAGAACATCACGTCATAATCCACACACCCCTCCTCCAAAGAGAAATAGCCGAAGCAAGTCAACTGGTCGAACCAAGTCTGGTACCATTAGGAAGAAGAAGGAAGAGAAGAAGGATAAATCTCCTAGATCTCCAAGAATGTGGACAAAGGAGGAAGATAGAAAGTTACTCTCTGTTGTTGATTCGTTTAATCGACGGGGTGTAAAGATCATCAAGTGGAATGCGGTAGCTATTGAACTGGACTCTAATCGCAATGGTAAACAGTGCAGAGAGCGATACATCAATCATCTATCACCGGACCTTAATAAAAATGCCTGGTCGCCTGTGGAAGATCATAACCTCTTCTCTTCATTCTTTAAATTCGGAAGACGGTGGAGCCAGGTTTCTGCTGTGTTACCAGGCCGCACAGACAATGGTACAAAGAATCGTTTCCATCATCTTCGCCGCAGACTTCAAAGAGATGTAAACAAGTCAGACAAGTCGTCAACGATAGTAGAGGATTCTATTGAGGCCATTGAAGAAAGCTCGCGGAAGATATCAAGGGTTTTGGCAGCTGAGTCAAAGAGAGACTCTACTTATTCATACATTAAGGGATATGAGTTCGGTCCTTTTGTATCAGTGAGTACCAAGAAGAAGGTTCAATGTAAGCGTTGTGGTCTCTTCTTACCTTCAAAACAGACTGGTAATTCCATGTGTACGGTAACCAAGTGGTGTGAGGCATGTACTCGTCTTCCCCCTTATCTGTCTCCGACTGTTTTGCATGAATGTCTTCGATTGCGAGAGGAGTAATGTTGAGAATAAGAAGTTGATGATCAGTGTGTAGCATCTAATTTATTAGCTAGAGTGAGTTAGTGATTTGTAGCCCAATATCTACTCCATATGCAGATCTTCTTCAAGTATCTCTGCCGACCCTCTCTTGCGCATCTTCTTGATTTGCTTAATCCTTGTCTTGCTAAGTCCTGCTAACTTCATTTCCTGCTCTTCTTTCCAATCAGCAAGATCCTCAGTCGACTTCCACAACTCAAGTTTAATCATATTCTCTCGCTCTTCCTCAGATACAGCAACCCATGTAACTTCTCCAACAGCATTCTTGGTCAATACCTCCTTCTCCTCCTCACTTAGTTCACACTTTCTCAGCCTCCTAAACGCATACTTTGACCACCAGAGAGTATAACATGTCAAATAATATGGCCACTTGGCCATCTTTACAACTAATATATCTTGCCACGTCGGTTTACGAAACCCAGCTCCAAAATCATCAATTTGATTCACAAGTTCAATACAGATTGGGCGTAATTCATCCCATTCCTTCTCTTTCTTCTCCCGTCCTGTCATTTTAGGACCCTTCTTTTTCTTCACTGGACTACTCGTACTACCGTTACTGCTACCATTAGTCTTATTAGTAGCAGCTGCACTTTCTTCCTCCTCTTTCTTCTTCTTCCTTTCAGCTAAAATGGTTAGCGCCTTATCCCTAATTTCAATACTTTCTGTACTACCTCCCTCACGAGCACTGGCATCTTCAACAGCCGCCTTGATCAAATGATTAGCAACAGTTTGCCACTTATTCTTTTGAGCGTAGTATGTGAAGGCACTTCCAGCAATGAGGAAAAAGATTACAATAATTGAGGCATCGGATTTAGGTGCATATGACCAAAGGACCGATGAACCATACTTCTGAAAGTATTCATCAGGACGATTACGAAAGTGATCGTAATCAGCACGCTTCTCACGGTTGGTTAGGATTTCATATGCTTTTGCAATAGCCTGAAAGATGAAATGTGCATATGATGTGAGCATTGGTATAAATACAATCGTAATTACACAACTCGATAAATAATCAAATAATATTACTCACCACAAACTTCTCTCTTGCACCTTTGGCCTTGTTCTTATCAGGATGCCACTTCCTACTTAATGCACGATAACTTTTGGTAATATCCTTGAGTGATGGAGGATTGGATCCCCATGTTTCAAAATCGAAACCTAATATTTTGTAACAATCATATTTACCACAGAAGACATTATTAGGATCATAGAAACTACCCCAATCATCATCTCCTTCGGGATTAATTGGTTGTTCTTCGGGCTTGTTCTCTTCTTCAGGAGTTTGTATCTTCTCTGACGATGTTGAACTACTATCTGGTATATTATCATGCTCGGCTTCTTTCGCAGCCTTCTCTGCATCAACTTCAGCAGAAGTCATTACTTTTGGCATCTTTATTGAGTTTCCGGCAGCAGCAGCATCAGTGGAGCCGTCCATTGCATCGACGACAATAAGTGTGATAACTATTGCAAGGAGGAAAAACATACATCCAGCATGCAGACAACATTGTCGTACTCTCCTTGAAGAGTTAGGAAGGTATATTATAGTCATCGGTATGGATTACCAAGCGTAACCTGAAATAATCTACTAAAATAACTAAACTAAACTAAGGTAGAGTATCAATTGGAGTTATTGCAATTGTGTAGGCGTGTACTACTATCTCCTTGAGTTGTGTTGTAGAGTTGCTAGGCTGGGAGCAACACAGAGAATGAAAATCAATGGATGAGCTCACATGTGGTGAGTGAATTCTTATTTGGCGACCAAACTACTCCAATATGTACATCACACATCATTGTCGATTATCGTGAGGTGGTCGCTGCAGTAGACAAAGTACTACAATTGCAGTGCCAGATATTATTTGCTATTATGAGATCCATTATCCTCTTCACCATCGTGATCATATCTATTTCCACTCGATGCAATGCTTTCTCATCTCCATTACATATTAACAACAAACGAGCAAACTCATATCTGAATGCTAGATCCATATGTACCTTTGACGAAGATGACTTTGCTCTTAAACAAGGAGAATGGCCATATTCAACCTCAGATTTGAATCGACTAGATAATACAATTGACACTGAATTCTATAATGAACCTCGATTCGTGACACATATTGATGACGGTGCCATTGCATCTCTAACCAAGTACTATCAAGAAGAGCTTTCGAATGCAATGAAGAATAAGGATTCATTAGATGTATTAGATTTATGCTCTTCCTGGATTAGTCATCTACCACAAGAAGGACCAGAGATAAAGTATGGTAATGTAGTAGGTGTGGGTATGAATGAAAAAGAGCTCAAGGCAAATCGACAATTGACAAACTATGTGGTTCAAGATCTTAATGAAAATCCAATACTTACTCAATTTGAAGACAATTCATTCGATTTCATTTGCAATGTAGTATCTGTTGATTACTTGACAAAACCGGTAAGCGAGTGAATGTGCAATTACATGTTTCTATGTCCAAACTTCATATATTCTGACTGATATGCTTCTGCCAAACTATGTTAGAGATTCATATTTGAAGAAATGTATAGAATACTGCGGCCAGGAGGCGTTTCATTAATGAGTTTTAGCAATAGATGCTTCCCGACAAAAGCAGTAGCAATGTGGCTACAAGCAGATGATATAGGGCGACTTACAATTGTGGGTAGTTATTATCACTATTCTGCAGATTGGAAATCAATAGAGGCATTAGATTTGAAAGATCAACAACCTACGCCAGAAAGGCCATCTGCGGGAGATGTGTTTAAGAATCCTGCTTTACTTACTGCTTGGATGAATACAGCCGCTGCTGTTGCCAAAAGTAACCAAAGCGATCCAATGTTTGTCGTAAAAGGAGTGAAATAAGAAAGATATGATCTCAAATCAGTATTTGTTTTTCACACTGTCGCGTATTGATATACAAATGATAGAATACAAAACATGTAATAAGATGAAGACTTAATACCGAATACAAGAGGTATAGATGACTTGTTATGTTACTGAAGTGTACACTTCCCTTCCTTTGCAAAGCAAATGGGTAACTAGGGGTGTAGATCTGGAAGGATACCTCCTGGTATCTTAGTATCTTTTGCCAACTCAAAGATAATAAGGTACTTTTAAAGCTGGAGTTTGATATTTGATTGCAGGCTTCTTACATCCATCTGATATCTCTATTATATCTAACAACACCTTATTAACAATTGATAGATTTCAAGTTCTACTCTCCCATATTTCCCATGTAGTTAAAAGACTCCCAATTACAATAAAGTGAGTGAGACAAACAAAATGCAAATCAAAAATTAGCTGCCTAAGATAAGCTCTCTAGCCTTATCTACGAAGCATGGATATGTAGCTCATTCCTCTTTGATAGCAGGTAAAATTAAATACTCATCAAACAATTATTAAACAATTATTAACATGGCTAACAATACCGATACTGTTGAACCCGCGTCTAAAAAGGCAAAGAATGATAACTCAGAGACAGCACAAAAAGTTACTTTGAACTCTGAGATTGCCAAGGCTGACCGTCCAAGTCCAAAAGAGGTACACCGTAAAGATTATGCGCCTCTGACATACACGGTAACCAAGGTATCACTTGATTTTAAACTCTTTGACAGACGTACGGTTGTAGAGTCAGTACTAACTGTCGAGAAAAACTCTAAAACAGATACAACAGAAAAAACAAATGACAATGTCGTGGATGGTTTGGATCTTGATGGTGATGAAACGGTTGTATCTCTCCTCAAACTATCTGTAGATGGATGTAATGATCTTGTTCCAGATGTTGATTATATCTTAACACCTGGCAAGTTGTGCATCAAATCTGAAACATTGCATAGGGGTGCAAGTGCCAATAATGGTGTAATTGTTGTTAGGTCTACTGTTGAAATCATTCCAGAGGATAATACCCAATTGAGTGGTTTATATAAAGATGATTCAGGTATGTATTGCTCACAGTGCGAGGCTCAAGGATTCAGGCGTATTACATACTATCCTGATCGGTAAG
>Ga0075439_12176_pt1 | contig 11594 bp, 7 predicted proteins | sample MintriSingleCell_FD_74264 | JGI IMG/M metagenome (GOLD analysis project Ga0075439, IMG submission 74264) | Marine eukaryotic communities from Monterey Bay, USA to study complex ecological interactions - Minidiscus trioculatus JGI Plate_4_G5... | ecosystem: Environmental > Aquatic > Marine >... | reverse complement strand
AAGAATACTTGGGTGAGATTAAGAGTCGTCAGAGGGATAAAGCTGCTGCGGCACATGACGACTTCAAATATTATGAATTAGGGTAAGTATAAGAGATTGACTTTATACACAAGTAAAAGTAAAAGTGCACATCATATGAGCAAAATCAAGTATTCACTCTTTTACTCAATAATTATATTGAAACGCATTGTAAAGATGAAGAGGAAGAGCCTTTCTTTCTCCTTTGAGCATCTACCCATAAATACTGTTTTGCCTAGTGAGAGTGTTGGTGATGTAGCTAGTGGTGCTGCTGCTGATACTTTGGTTTCGAGTGTACATCATTTAATCATGTCATGTAAGTATGATAAGATAGGGGGTGGGGAGAATGACGGAGGCTTATTTGCCAAAGATAGCTGGGTGTATTTGTATACTTGTTCTAGTAAGCTTAAATTTAGAAGATTACTGGAGAAGTCTTAGTCTAATATTAGTAGTAACGATACGCCTCATCGGCCGCAGCAATTTTATCTCTTTGATCGCTCTTAATCTCACCCAAGTATTCTTGATAAGCTTGTAATGCCTGTGTGTAATCTTCTTTTGCTGCGTATCCCTTCTCGTACAGTACTTGAATCCCCTTCAAAGAGTCACTGTACCCACCCCTAACAGCAATCATCCAATGTCTCAATGCCCTTTCTGCATTGTCTGCTTCTTTTACCTCTTTACGCCCTAGATTGTGTCTTGCTCCTGGTTCCCCTCCCATGGCTGCTAATTCGTAGTAATGTATCGCCTTCTTCTTGTCAACCTCCACACCTCTGCCAATATCATATGAGTAACCAATACTAGTGTATGCTTCAGCATAACCAAGTTTTGCTGCCCTATGACAGAGCTCTAATGCCTTCGTGTAATCTTGTGGTAATCCATATAGCCCGTCTCGATAATAACTTCCTAAATTGTACATTGCAGCAGGATCATCTAACTCCATTCTTTTCTTATATCCATTGATCATTTCCTTTTGTGATTTAGGTGTTGGAGTTCTACAAAAGGGACACTTTTCATTATCAACTTCATTGCCTTGGTCATCATAAACAGGTGCGTAGCAGCATCCAATGCATATAACTTTTCCACAACATGTCTTGTATACCCCTGTGCTTAGTATCGGCATTCGTAGAAAACAAATTGGACAATCTTCTAATGGCGGAGGTTGTTTAAATAGTTCTATATCATGTAACTCGGCCGCACGCTTAAGTTCTTCATTGTGTTTCTCGGCAGCTAGCCTAACATGGTCCTCACAATCTTTCTTGTGCTTCTTTTTGTGTACCTTTTTACATACAGCGTTGCAATACTTTGTTACTTGACATTTGTTACATATATTGTTGGCACCATCTTTTCCACAGTTGGCACATACTGATATATCATCTTTATCGGTAGTGCTCATGTTTTGTAACTTCCCAATCATCTCAACATCATCGTTTGATTTTATTGATGCACCATCTTTGCAACTATCGGAACTGCTCATAGTATATTGGCGGCGTATCAATATGTATATCTTATATGTCAATTAACACTATTCATCAATATATTACTGAATCCTTATATCGTGAACTCTGATATATGATATGAGTGGTAGGTAGAATGTGTTTGTCGAAAAACTAAACCACCACAGACAACAATTTATCTTCTATTTTGAGCACCTCTGAAAAACGACAATCAGCTAACTATCTCACCACAATATATGCTACCAAAACTAATGATACTTGGATAATGATACAACTGCTACTATCTGCTACTATGTGTGGTCGGCGGCATATCGTAACATTGTAAACCCAAACTACGTACGATACGATATCTAACCATACTAATTTTGCGACGCGATGTCTCAACAGTTCGAACAAGTGGAATGTTTTGTTTTTTACAAGTGTAACCTATTTGGGGGGCATACACTGAGCCCGCGGCAGCGTTAAGCCCACCGCAGGGGGGCACGGGTCCCCGAAGGGCTAGCCCACGCAGTGGGCTAGTTTAAAAAAATATTGCCCGAGAGAAATATACCACGTGTAATATTTTCCTCTTCCCTGCCCACTACGATACAATGTGATATCATTGCTGCTAAGTTTGTACTCAGATGGTATTCTTCCTACTTTCCGTGGAATTGTTGTGATGTTATAAGGTATTAGAATATAGCGTACGCTAAAATTAGTAAAAGCTAGTAAAGTTCAGCAGCGGAAGACTTAGCGACGAATACAGCGACCCAAAACACATAACACATATCAAAGAACAAATTATACATCACAACTACAGATTATGAGCACGGCTGATGTAGTATCGGTATGTGCCAATTGTGGTAAGGGCGAGGAAGAGAGTCATAAACTCAAAAACTGTACGGCGTGTAAGATGGTGAAATATTGCAGTAGAGAATGTCAGATTGCTCATCGACCACAACATAAAAAAGAATGTAGAAAACGAGCGGCCGAATTACACGATATTGAACTATTCAAACAGCCTCCGCCAGAGGAAGAATGTCCGATTTGTTTTCAACAATTACCAACACTTCATACGGGATGGAAATATATGTCATGTTGTGGGAAAGAGATATGCAGTGGATGTGCTCATGCACCTCTCTTTGATAACCAAGGAAATAAAGTTGATAATACAAAGTGTGCTTTTTGCAGGACTCCGGCACCTACTTCAGAGGAGGAGTTGATTGAAAGGGAATGGAAAAGAGCCGAGGATGGTGATGCCGAAGCAATCTACAATCTAGGATACTTCTACAATGAGGGGTTTTATGGATTACGACAAGATTATACGAAGGCATTAGAATTACTGCATCGTGCAGGAAAACTTGGATGTACTGAGGCATATAAATTCATTGGTTTTGCTTATTTGCAAGGAAGAGGAGTAGAAGTTGACAAGAAGAAGGCAAATCATTACAATGAGCTAGCAGCTATTGGTGGATGTCCACAGGCAAGGCACAATTTAGGTACTATGGAGGGGAAGGCAGGCAATCATGACAGAGCATTGAAACATTACATGATTGCAGCTCGGAGTGGATGTAATGGCTCGTTGGAGATGATCAAACAAATGTACTCAAATGGGCTTGCAACAAAAGAGGATTACACAAAGGCATTACAGTCCTATCAAACATACTTGGGCGAGGTAAAGAGTAAACAGAGGGACGAAGCTGCCGCTGCTGATGAGGAGAATCGTTACTATTAGTGACACTGAGGGTCATTAGTGCAGATTATATGATACAATCTCTGACATAGATCTCTGAGTTAAAGTAACACGATCACGAAGTAAAAGATATAAGTAAAAAGTGCACATCATATGCTCATATCATATGCTCTTTTTTTGCTAACATATCATATGTTATTCATTCTTTTACTCAATCATACTAACCACATGTGAAGATTAGTACTACCTAGAGCTTTCTTTATCATCGTTTCCTATCTCAAGCAAGGAGGAGTGTGCTTATGATTCTATCTCTTCAGGCGGGCTAGCTTCTTGGCTTTGCGGTAGGAAATTCGACACGTGGAATTATGCTCACTTGATTGATAAGATTGATAAAGACTGACAATTGACAATAAAGTATGATGGTGATACGCCGCCGCTGTACGATCTCTAGCAGATCAATATCCTCACTATCACTACTAATATTAGCATGTCTAGCAATATTTCTCAGTATGACGAAGACGGTATACGCAGAACAGAAAACAACAACAACAACAACTAATCCACAATTACACTCACTGCCACCTACTAATAATGTACAAACTACATTACTTCCACTCTCAACCAATATACCAAATGATATACCATCAAATACCGATGATAAAATAGAAGAATTAAATGGTAATGGTGGTGATGAGTGGAAGTTACTTGATGGTGAATTCTCAAGTTCTGACGGAGTAGATAATAAGCAGCAGACGGATAATGATGGTAGTAATGAACAACAGTCGATTATATCAGATGCATCAAGCGCCATGGCTGCCAACTATATTAGTAAAGCTAATTATAATCCACCAGTAAATATTGCAAATAATAATGGCAATAACAGTACGGGCGCAAGCGGTAATAATAGTGGAGGAGGATGGTTTGGTAAAATTTTAGGAAAGGATAAACAGAATGATTCTAATACTGCCAAGGTGAGTTGATATAAATGTTATATACAAGGGCATATATCATGGAGGTTTATTGGATATCTCTGTGTGTTCTGTGGTTCGGGGGTTGAGAGAAGTTGATAGGTGCAAAAGAGAGGCACAAGATGTGTTCATTTTTGCAAAATTGAAATGTCATATGGCTGGCGCTGCCCTTATATTGTCAGCTGGCACCTGAGAGTTATTTGAAATGATTATAGAGGGGGGATTATAAAGGAGATGTGATAAGATAGTGCGGGGCTCGTCTTTGCATTGAAATGTGTGGATTTTGCTCACATCTTGTGCACTAACTCAAATCAATCTTTATCTCCTCATTTGCTGCTCAACCATGTGGCCTTGGATTGTATAGACGGCACAAGGTGCGCCACAATCTACGGGAGGAGTAGGTAGGACCTTTCTACCTCCACCACCTCCTCCGCCACCCATGGATACGAAATCTTCTGACAAGGCATCGGACGGAAGCTCTAAACAATCAGCTTATGATGGATCTCAACCTTGGCACCCTCAGTCACAGTCATATCCTCCCAATAATCCAAACTACAACTCGTACAATAATCAAAATAATCAATACATTGATCCAAATACATATCAAGCACTCCTTTACGACTTAGATGAATCAACACTCCGTGAAATGACATTAACACATCAAATACATAATCTCTCCTCACATATTACTACATTAACAAGTGAATCAGATCTATTAGTATCACGTGTGGACGTATTGACAGAACGATTAGCCGATTCCGATGCCAACTTTCACTATGTACATAATCGTAATATTGAGTTAGATGCCAATTGTACAGAGTTACAAAGTATTATAACTAAACTTGAACATGAAATTAAGGATCATGAAGCAACATCAACTCAATTAACTGATGAAAAGTCAAAAGATGCATCAATTATACAAGAATTACGGAATGAATTACGCAAGGTTACAGATGAATTAGAATCATTAGCTTGCCTAGTTGAAACATCACGATTTGAGAATGAAAAGATTAAATATTTAGATGATTTGGATAAGAAGAAGAAGAAGCGTAAGAAGAAAAAGAAGAAGAGTTTTTGGATGTGGCTATTCGGATTTGGGGATGGTGGACACGACAGTGATGAGGATACAATTACTATCAAGGGCTCTGAACAATATGAAGAGGAACGTCATCGTGCCGCACAGGAATTAGCACGTACGACACTCCTCCATGCATTACAAACTGAGCGTAACAATGTAGATGAGTTGGAATCAGCCTTAAATGTATTGCAACGGAACAACACGGCAATAATGGATGTAGTCTCCTCACGTGATGAATTAATCGTCGAATTGAATGAACGTGTTGCCGTATTTGAGGAGGATAAGATGGTCTTAAAGGCGGCATTACGTCAATTACAAATGGAAATCAAAGAAGAGGCACCCAAGACACAGCAGTTAATTGAAGATTTGGAGGGTATGAAGGAATTGGAAGTTACATTACGTGATGAGATGAAACAGTTAATTGATGATCACGAGGATGAAATTGATGAATTGGAGGAAGAAATGAATGAAATAACTAACGAGTTGAATAAGACTACGAATGAATTAGAAATGATTAGTTTATATGTTGATCAATTGGAAGATCGATTAGCAACGGGTGCCATTGCACGGAAGGAATTGGATGTACGTGAAAAGGAGTGTGAACGTCTCGAGGCACAGGCTAAGGAGTATGCCGATGAGGTTGAGGAGTACAAGTCACAAGTTGCTATCCTATCCAAGGAACAAGACGATACGAAGCCGTTACTAGAAGACTTAATCAAAGAACGTGAATCGGCACGTACTAAGGTGGATGAATTAGGTCATCAAATTGATGACTTACATCAACAGATTAATGATTGGAAGTTACGAGTAAAAGAGGCTGAACGTCGGAATGAAGAAATCAAGAGTGAAAGTTCACGCCAACTCTTCCTCAAGGTGGAAGAGGCGAAGACTGCATGGCAACAACAATCACAACGGGCAGCCGAGGAGAAGGCAAAAGAGTCTGAAATTGCAATGGCTAAGGAACGATTAGAATGGGCAAAGTCCGCAGATGAGGAATATCAGGGTATGTTGCAACAAGAAAAGGCAGTATTAGAACGTACTTTAGTCAATGAATGGTCAACCAGACTTGAACAACAACAAATTGAATTACAAAGTCAGTACCAACAAGATATACAGCACAAGATGAATGAACAACTTAATATATGGGAAGAGTCAAAGGATAACGAGTTCAATCAAAGATTAATGGAGGAGAAGTCAACATGGGAAGCTGAACTTGCCGCAGCAGAGTTGGAGAAAGCGGCATCTCTAGAGGATGAAATTGAGAAGGCAGCATCCAAGGTATATGCACAATTAGAGGCACGAGATATTAGCTTTGGTGTGGTAGAACCATCGTCATTAGATCAATTGAAAGATATCATCGGCAGTGCCGATAATGAGCCCACGGCCGAAGATGATACAAATGAAGAACTTACCCAAGACTATTATCAAGATGAAGAATCTGCTCATTCATGGGATGAGGAGGAAGAAGTACCCCTCAAGATGACTCCACCCCAAACCCAAGAATCCTCAAGGCCACAGAAGAATGAGAAGAGTCGGCAAGTTCCCTTCAGGAAAACGAGAAAAGCCTTCTCTCGAGCAACTGGTATGCATGGTTTGATTAAACCATCATCAGCACAACTACTTCAAGAACAAGAACGTATACACAAGATACAACAAGGCAGAGGTGTCAGACAAGATATAGCTTCTGACACGGACACAACTTATGAACAATTGAGTGATAGTGAAGAGGAATACAACCAAGAGTCTGAATCTCTGCCGCCTCCGCCATTACCAGATGATAGATGGCAGCAATATTAAGCAGCTAGAGGTATAAAGTAAAAGACTTACTAGCAATGAAGAACTTTTGTAATGCCTCTTACTTTTATGTTCAGTTGGTAGATATGGCACCACTTATTACTCATCCAATGTCAATCTCAACTTAGTCATATGCCTCTCAATACGTTCCATACGTTGCTCCGGGGAGAAGTAGCCACTAACTCCTTGTCCACCTCTTCTCAGCTGTGCATCAGCCTCCTCCAATGAGTACTCCAAATCACTCAATTCCTTAAAATGTAAATTCAACAATTTCTGAAATGCTACATCAAATTGTCGATCCATTGTATCTAAACAAAACTTTGTTAATCCTGTACATGCTACTATTAGTGATGATATTGTTGGATGAAAGCCAGATGGGTTTGGTACCATTGCACCGTTGTTTGATAGTATCATACGTGGTTCGTTTATGTCTGATTCTGTTAATTGAAATGTTTTTGATGATTGAGTTGATGTATCGGTATCATCGGTATCATCAGTATCGGTTGATTTGTTCTTCTCGTTTGTGAGCTTAGCATAATACGGCTCTACTCTGTCGAGTAATTCGGATGGAATCATGTTCATGAATGCCGTACTTTCTGTATCATTACTACTCTCCATACCCTCCACTCCATCTTCTTCTTCATTATTAACACCACAAAAGTCCATACTTAAAAACTCAGTTAATAATCGACACTTTTGTTCATATCCATTCATTTCATCAGGCAAAGACCGAACAATCTTAGATTGTACATCCTCGTCCATTGATATGACCAAGTCATACTTGTCTAATAGGGTCAAATCAAAATATGGTGACATAGTATCGTCTATGGTTGTGCAGTAGGATAATCCCAATGTGTTGCATAACTTCGTTATATCTGATGTTCTGCTATATGATTGTTGCTGTTGTGTACCGACAGCCTCTCCTCCATATTCCAATTGTTGTGTTGATTGAATAGTAGCCGATTCAGGGAATAGAGTGCATAAGGCATCATTATATTCGATTATATTTTGTATGATACATTCAGCAATATGTGATGAGAAGTTATCATTATCTACGAAGAGTATTTGGAAGTGAAATCTTGATGCTATGTTGATATTGATTTGGACATAAGATATGCACAAGATGTGCACATAAGATATGTAAATATGTTAGAACGTCGCGGTATATATAAATAGATACATATCATATATCAACATAAACACTATACTTACCATCTAAACAATTGGATGTTTCGATAGCACGTGAACGTTGATATTCGGATAAGGAGAAGAAGCCATTGTTATCACTGGGTGATGTGAAGGCTGTTGCAATTCCAATGACAAATGATGATACTATTGCTGCAAAACAGTACCACAAAGGTAGTTGACCACTGTGTTTCATGATGATGAGTATCTTATGATTACACTATGCAGATAGTAGGTGTGCTGTGTAAGTATAGACTATGAACTTACTCTGACAAAGGAGACACCAGAGATTGGATTTGATGTTTTCATGTAACTGAAAGTTAGAAAACTCTTTTTGGTGGAGAGTCTGATTTTAACCAATCCGCCCCCTACTCCTTAGATAGAGGTGAACAAAAAAACCAATTAGTTGATAAAGAGAAGATATTCATCAATGGTTTAGTTATTTGTGTTACTTGAGAATCTGTTATCAATCTTAACATTTACCTTTTTTAGCTATGTAGAGTCATGTGTCAGTATTCTAATACTAATAGTAACGATGCATCTCATGAGCAGCAGCAGCTTTATCCCTCTGTGCACTTTTAATTTCACTCAAGTATGCTTGGTAGGATTGCAATGCCTTCGTGTAATCATCTTTTGACACATATCCATTTGTGTATAACTTTTTAATCTCCTCTAAAGAGCTGTTCTGTCCACTCCTTACCGCAATCATCTGATGTTTCAGTGCTCTGCCCCAATTGCCTGTCCTCTCCTCCGCGAGGCCAAGATTGTGCCTGGCTTGGGCCTCTCCTTTCATAGCTGCTAATTCATAATAATGTTTGGCCTTATTTTCATCAACTTCTACTCCTTGTTCGCCACATATATATGCATAACCGATGTTTGTGTATGATTCGGCATGCCCCAGCTTTCCTGCCCGATGCCAATGTTCTAATGCCTTTGTATAATCTTGGGGTAATCCCAACATCCCTTCTCGATAGGCAACTCCTAGATTGTAGATTGCAATAAGATCATTAACCTCCACTCGTTTCTTTAATCGTTCGTTTTCTTCCTTAACTGATTTAGGATATGCAATTCTGCAAAAGGGACATTTTCTCTCGATAATTTTATTGCCTTGATTATCATAAACAGGTGCATGACAGCATCCACTACATATCTCCTTTCCGCAGCATGCCATATATCTCCTCCCCGTATTTAGGAATGGTAATCTCAGGAAACAAATTGGACAATCTTCTTCTGCTGGAGGTTGCTTGAATAGTTCTTTATCGTATAACTCAGCAGCAATTCTAAGTTCTTCATTATGTTTCTCGGCAGCAAGTCTGATAAGTTCCTCACAATCTTTCCTGTGCTTCTTCTTGTGTACCTTTTTACATACAGCATTGCAATACTTTATTACTTGACATTTGGCACATACATTATTGATATCGTCACCCTCTTTACCGCAATTGGCACATACCGATACGGCGGCGCCTATCCTCATGTTCTGTAACTTATCGTTCACCTCACAAACATTATCATTATTTGATTTTGTTGATGAACCGTCTTTACAACTATCGGATGTGCTCATGATGTATATATACGGCGGCGGCGGCAGTGAATCAATATGTATATCTTCTTGTTTAAAATTATAATAATACTTTATACTTTGATGCGGTTTTATATTCGATACTATATAGGTATCTATGAAGGTTTATGATCTATAACTTTTGCAACACAATAAAATTATTATGGTGATTGATTAGAAGTTTTGACGATCTCTTTTGAGGCTGCCATCCACAAAATACCGACTAATGATACCACTAATGTAATACTACTCGATAAAGATGTAATCGATATCAACAACTACCCTCCTGTATATCGTTGTACACTGCAAAGCAAGCAATAAACAACACCTACCAACAAAACATCAAAACTGAAACTCGTACCGATACGGTATTATTTCACACTTATTATGATACGAAAAGTACGCAATACATATCACTGTTCTATTTATGGCGGCAGGAACAATAAGAGAAACAATAACAATAAATCTCCAAGTCATCCCCAGTAGCTGCCAGTAATAACGGCTTGATCGGCGGCGAATCGTCAGAGTTCTTTAATGACGATGGATTCAATGAAGACGATGATTTATTCTTTAACACCAATCTCAAACTCAAGGTCAAGGTGCACCAACTGCTAATAACAACAATGTGCAGTCTTCTGTACATCTCAACAACAACAATGTACTGCTAATATATCATCATTTGGTATGCTAGCATTATCTTATGATGATGTATCTCCCATCTCATCATCGTCAGCTGCAAAATGCTTGATATGTAAAGCTTTTCATGTAGTCTTCTTTTGATGTATATTTCTATATCTTCTCATTCTTAGGGTTGTGGATTATTTATACCCCTGATTCATAATAACGATTCTCCTCGTCAGCAGCGGCAGCTTCATCTCTCTGATCACTCTTAATCTCGCTCAAGTACGTCTGATATAATTGTAATGCTTTTGTGTAATCTTCTTTTGTTACATATCCTTTTGAGTATAACTCTTGGATTTTCTTCAAAGATTTAGAGTATCCACCTCTTACTCCAATCATATAATGTTTCAATGCTCTATCCATGTTGCCTGCATCAGCCTCCAGTAATCCTAGATAGTGCCTTGCTGCTGCATACCCACTCATAGCTGCTAGCTCGTAATAATACTTTGCCTTCTTCACGTCAACTTTTACACCCCTGCCTTCTTGATATATATGGGCAATGCAGTAATATGCGCTGTTCAGTCCAAGTTTACCTGCCCGATGAAAGAGTTCTAATGCCTTTTTATAATCTTGTTTAACACCGTTTGTCCCTCTCACGTAATAACAACCTTGGTTGATTATTGCTATAGCATCTCCAGCCTTTATACGGTCATCCAACCTTTTAGAAGTCTCTTTTTCTGTTTTAGGAGCCAAAACTCGACAAAATGCACACTCGTTTTGTTTTTCATTATCAACTTCATTGCCCTGGTCATCATAGACAGGCGCATATGCACATCCACTGCAAAGCTCTTTTCCACAGCATGATTTATATCTTCGTCCCGTATTTAGTGTGGGCATTCGAAGGAAACAAATTGGACAATCATCTGCTGGCGGTGGTTGTTTGAATAGTTCCTCGTCATGTAACTCAGCTGCTTTCTCAGTTGCAAGCCTGACATGTTCCTCACATTCTTTCTTATGTTTGTGTCGGTGCTTCTTTTTGCATGAGGCATTGCAATAAGTTGTGACCTTGCATTTGTTACATATATTGTTGATATCACTGCCTTCCTTGCCACAGTTTGCACATACCGATAAGGCGACACCTATACTCAAATTTTGTAACTTATTGTTAACATCACATACATCATTATTATTATTTGATTTTGTTGATGAACCGTCTTTGCAATTGCTATCAGATGTGCTCATCATA
>Ga0075439_14345_pt1 | contig 11598 bp, 7 predicted proteins | sample MintriSingleCell_FD_74264 | JGI IMG/M metagenome (GOLD analysis project Ga0075439, IMG submission 74264) | Marine eukaryotic communities from Monterey Bay, USA to study complex ecological interactions - Minidiscus trioculatus JGI Plate_4_G5... | ecosystem: Environmental > Aquatic > Marine >... | reverse complement strand
CCCTAATCTCATTGCGCCACCTTTTTTTGTGGCACTCAATTGGTTTACTAACACGCTAGAAGTGACTATCACTTGACAATGTCAATTACAGATGTAATACTTTTGCTATTTTGAAGTCTATGAATGTGTCTTTTTATGTGATTGCTAATACACAAACACCTATATTGTCGGAACTTCCTCTCACATATGCCTCCTGAGTCAACACTGCTGCTGCCTCTTGATATGCTGTCCCACTTGTGTTCTTCTTTATCACCTGCCAAGCTAAATCTACAGCTTCTTTGTTTCTCATTACATCCCATAGACCGTCAGAGGCTAGAATAATGAAGCAAGGTAGAGTATACTTTCTTCCACATTGCTCTAATGCCTCCTCTTTTTTCAAGGCCAAGATATGAGGAGTCTGAGAGAGGAACGGTGCTAACTTGATATCACCAAGTGATCTTGATACAGCTAGACTTCCATTAACTCGATCGATTCCACCTGATTGTGATATAAATCCACCCCGATCAATGATTTCTTTTTGTTCTGCTGCAGATGAGGCAACGTGATCAACTGTCAATTGTATTGCAGTGATATCACCACCATTAGACCACTGTGACATGATTGCACGAGACTGACAGAATGGCGGTAGAAGTGGGATGGAGCAGATAATAAGAGATGCGGAGTGAATATCACAATTTGAATTCATATGGATAACTACTCACATCACCAACATTTGCTATAATGACTGCAAGCCCAGTTAAAAAGACAAAGGTACTAGTAGTACCGCTTTCATCCATCACTCCTCCTGGAGATGATTCAACTGCTTTTATTATCCCACGATGAATATCTTCAAATGACTCTACAATTCTTGATTCCACATATTCTTGCCAATTCTTTGGATGGCGTCTAATCATATCGTCAACATCTACTAAACGATCCTCAATCTCTTTGTTGAAGTACTTTGCAGCATATTTACTTGCTAGATTGCCTAGATGACCATCAAACATGCCATAGAACTGTTGATCCTCATTAAGATGTACTGTATGGAAGTCTTCGATAGTCTTCCTCCGGCCTTGGATATCACAATAACCAGAGGTTGGATGATGTGGTAGCATAGAATGAGCATTCAGACAGGGAGGCAGTAAGCTTCGATCATATTTACAAAAGTTTGCATGCCGTCGGGAGCGCGCATGCTGTTGACATGAGTTATGATCAGTAAATGTCTTGTTGCACTTATGACAGACGAATTCAGATACCATGGCAGTATCAGAGGACATGTCAACCTTCGGATCGAGTGTTTGATGCTCCAGTGCATGTTGTTGTTCCCCAGGTTTGACAGCGATAATATCATCAGTTACCAGTTGCGTATGTAGAAATATAGGATTCCAATTATGTGGTCTTTCTTGAGAGGTAAAGTAGGGATGCTTTAAAGCTTCCGCAGAACTTAATCTTTTTGATGGATTATAATCAAGTAACCTCCAGATTAAATGAAGTAATGTATTCGCATCATCACTGAACCCTAACCCGAGAGGGTCGCGAGCTCGTAGTGCATTATGAAAATCCTGATTCATGCAAGTTAAGATGAGATATGAGTGATATCAAATCAAGCATAAGTAATGACACTGTAAATAAGAGTCATTGATTCTGATTCATACCTTCAGTGTACACTTATTCTTAACAAAAGTAGCGCTATATAATGGGTCACTGTGCCCAAAAGGCCAACTGTCGTATGCCTCAGTAGGTTCATATATGCAGAACTGAGAGAGTGCAGCGAGATACAGTGCTCGTTGAATATCTTGTTTGCTAGTTGTACCCTCCTTCTTTAGCCTGTTGGTTAGTAATGCCGTTGTTCGTTGGTCGACAGAGAACACATTTGGTGTACCTAGTAGTAACTCAAGAGCCTTTGATCATAAGCAAAGGATGTGACAGCTGAGCAAGATTGTATGTATATGCAACTAGTAACATAATATACAATCAAACAACTTACCACAACGCCTATCGACCAAGAGTCATAGCTATATGGATTATCATCGTTAGGAAGTACTTCTGGAGGTGTATACTCAATCGTTTGTTCAGATGAGCTAGGACCATTGGTGTAAAGGTTTCTTGTCACATAATCATTGTACCCACTTGAGAAATCCCCGAGAATACAATTTATTCTATCACTCATCTTACACATGATGTTACTTGGTTTAATGTCACGGTGAACTATACCTTTTTCATGCAGGAAAGCTACCGATGTTATCAATTGCTTCAATACCTCTCTCAGAAGAGCACCTCCTTTGGTGCTACCCTTTGATTTGTTCGATTTATCACTGTGTATATTATTGGACTTTTGATGTTGGGTATCAAATATTGTCAATGAATCATCTTCATCACATCCTTCACATTCATCAAAACCCCTTCGAAGTCGTCGCCAGAACTCGGAGTTTTGGAATACTACATAACCGCCAGTATCAACAGGGGTGTATAGGAATGAACGGAGTGAAGTACCTGCATTCTCGTACACGATCCACAGCTCAACTTGATTAGTCGAAGCACCCTCCCTAAAGAAATGATCAACATATGTTGTGAATAAGGTTGATGACAAGGCCTCTCGTGCAAGCAATTCTCCGAAGTACACTTCCCTAAGACCCGCTTCTAACACTGGATAACCATGCTCTATTTTGAGCCGCTTCACTATCAGATCTTTTCCATCATCACACGAGGAAGTGATAGTGTCATTACTAGATGCAGGACACCGCCGACGAGCTTTCCAAATGTCACCGTGAGAACCTCCTGCAAAAGGACTCTTCCCATCTTCTTCATAAATGTTGCTTTGATATAATGTATCTGCTTCTGCTGGATCAACAAGGCCCATACCACTATCGTCACTATGTTTCTTATCATTATGCAACATCTGATTGATATGTGATACCCAACTCCACCATCGGAAAGAAACAGCATGATTATCGCCAGTACTAGTAGGATATGAAGATGGTACATCTAAGTTCCTTGCCTCTAATTCACTGCCCTGACCAAAACCGATATCAATACCCAACACAACGGGCTGATAAGCATAATCTATTCGATGTACATCAATGTTACCTAATTCTACCGGCTCTTGCTCTAATAGTGTGTATTGTACAACCTGTTCATCATTATCATAGTACTGTCCCATTTCATTGAGGCATCTTATACCACGAATACTTGATTCATCTCTCCCCTCTGCATCTATAGTCTTATCATCAATATCATATTCATATGTATCAGAGTGAAATCTCTCCAATTGGGAAGTTGAATGCTCTTGTCTTTGCTTATCTTGTGCAAAAACATATACAACCATTCCTGGTTGTACATCATTGGTAATATCACTCCTTTCAACTTCACAGTTTTTGTCAGGAGTACTCTCCGTACTCTTTGAATTAGAGCAGGATACAGCAACAATTGATTTATCACGAACTATCTCAACTTCTCCATAACTACCAGTTGACTCAGTTGATGTATCATCAGTAGAATCATCACTTACTATCTTAGTAGGAGGGCACCAAGCCCCAACTCTTCGTTTGTTTTGAATATCAATATGTTTGGAAATACTATAATCATTCTTCATCTTTTTATTATACTTTCTCTTGTGTTTCCTTCTTCTACCTCCCCTTCTCCTCCTCCAAGGTAACCGTCGCATAATTTCATTAGCAATAACTCTAGTGAATCTATCTATTGTATTATGTACATTTGGTTTGTTCGGTACTGGCCTTTCAGTATGATGCATGATGTTTTCCTTCTTCTTAGAGTCGTCATGTATTATTTGCTCTACATCTAAATCATGTAATTCTTCTATAGCAACTGATATAGTGATATACGCACTGCTTATTAATGATAATGTAAACATATAACTTTGTCGTTGTGGTAGAGTATAATAAGTTGTTGCAATTGAAACTGATGCTGCAGCAGTCGATAATAGGATAAGGTGAAGAAAAATTTTCATGTTAAGTATTAGAGTTGAAGGAAAGCAGTTACGCCTGCGGCGTCGTTTACCAATTCATGAGATGATATTATATAATAGCAGCACTAACGATTCCAAAGAGATGTAGAGGAGATAATAGAATGCAAGGAGCTATTACAGCACACCTACCGACCATCTCAAGGATGTGGAGTAGATATGATTGGCCGGGAGGGTATCCTTCAGGATACCATCACATCAAAAAAAATGACAACGCATTTGAATAAAGCCCACACTCCAATTGAACTGCCACGACCAAACGGATACCGATCCTAGTGCCGTAGGCACTCCACTCCCGGGAGTTGATAACGGCTGAGGCAGCCCAAAATTAGAACAAAAAAGAATTCCTAGAATCCTCTACTCTCATAATGAGAATGAGAATGATTTTATGATATCGATTATTGAGTATGATTATCGAGTATCGAGAGATAGATACGTTGCTAGAATAGTACCGTGGTATACGAATATCATTGCAATAGTAATGTATACTACCTACTCCTACTATTCAAATTAAATACATAAATAATGAGTGATAATATATCTAAAAAGATACTACATCAGCGCAGTACTCTTCTATCAACAACAACTCCATCTTCTGATAAACTGCTGGGCGATACATCAAAGAAAGTACGAAGTAATTTTACTGCTAGCATTGGTAAAAAGAAGACTACAAATCAGATTAATAATAATGTGAAGGCTACTCCACGTACTAGGTCATCAATAACTAGGCCTACTCCGCTAACCAACGATAGACAACCTAATCCATTTACAACAAGTGCAACAACAAACACTACTCCATCAATATCTTCTTCTGCACAACCTACACCTTCTCCTCCTACTACCACTACAATTAATACTAATACAAACTGTGCCGATGGCATATCTTCAGAACCATCACTATCAATTAAAAATCTCGGAGTACGCCGTCTACTTCCTCTAGAAGAGTTAAAGTTAAGCGCGGGTGATAGAGTTGTGGTTGTTATTCCAACGGATAAGGATGATGAATCAGATAAATTAAAACTAATACGGGGTAGAATTAAAGATCGGATTAAGACACGTATAATCGAATCATTGCGTAGTACCGAATTCGCTGGATTATATCGTACTGCAAAAGATGACAAATTTGAAGAGTTGATGCATCAAAATCATACCGTTATGCGAGGTGGGAAGTGTTACAGTGAATTCTCAACAACAGTTAAAAGTTTCCCACATAGAGATAATTATCGTACAATGTCAAAACAAACAGTTGATTTATTAGTTAACCAAGGTGGATCTATTCACCTTGATTTGGACGGATACTCTTTGCAAAAATCATTCGAGTTGAGACTAGATGAGATTGTAGGGGTTGAATTATGGATGGAGAGGACGGATAGTAATGTATTCAACGATGATATTACTTTTTCACGTAAAGTGAGAAATGTAGATGCACTAAACAGTCCACTTGCTAAGCAGTTAAGTATGGTTGACGGTGATTCGATGACCACCTTTGAGGTGATGTTTAAATATTATCAGGCCAAATCCCATGTGCTTCAAAATCAAGTTAAGAAACTATCGAGTAAAGATATTAGTACATCAAATGAAACCAATAAAACACCAGAAGAATTACATTGGGAAGCACTCCAAAATGAGCTTAATAATGACACTCTCAATGATTTTTTGGCATCCGCTGATAAAGTATGGGAGAATGCGATCATATTACATTACAAAACATTTCACAGTATGTCTGAAGAGCTCGTATCGGAAGATACATACATTAAACTATACGACAAAATGCTTGAGCTATACCCACTTCATGTCAATGCCATGCTTAACATATCCGTACGGAATGTGTTTTGGGAGCCAGCAAGAAGAAATGATGACATGCTCGTATCAAAGAAGAAAGCAATAGTAATGTATTTCTTTGCACTCTGCAGAGCTCGAAATAAAGACCGCATGATACACTGGGCCATGGTAGAGACACTTGCATTGTTTGGAAAGGGTATCAGTCAATCAACAACACGTTCAGATGCAGGCAAGAACTTCACTTGCAAGTTGGAGGTTGCCCTAAAAAAAATAGATGTCATATACAACAAGTGCCAGCCAGCTGTTAAGGATGCGCTTCGTTTAGAACCTACTATATCATTCGTATTGGATAACTATCAAAACAAAATCAACAAAAGAATTCAAACGGGAGGCCGATCGTCAATTGTTCACAAAGCTACAGCATCGTCAGTAATGCGCAATAAAGTACCAACACTACCCATTGGCACAACAATCCAATCACCATCAAACAATATGTACAAAGTATCCAATACCAAACGAGAGTCACCATATCTTCTAATACTCGAAATAGTATTAGTATCACCTACATCGGAAGCACTACCATTGGATGAGCAGTTGTATCTTACTGTTGGTTTGATATGGCCGAATGCTGGCATGAAATGGAAGATAGTTGACATTCCGGTGGTTGATAAAGTAAAGGCAATTACTTATATTGATCAACATGTACCGTCTATGTTAGGATTGAAGGTAGATAAGAATACAACTGACGGCGATTTGATGTTTAATGGCAGTAAACGGAAAGCACCAACTCGAGAGGATGCAATCATCCTTGATACAGAACGATATCAGAAGCTGATACATAGACGAGATAGACTTCAAGACCTTGCTACTTACAGAGATTACCTCCGTAAACAGGAGCCTGTGAAGAAGATTTTAGATCACAACCAATCTATGAAGGTGCGAAATTACTCGGAGAGATATGATTATGATGTTGAGTATGTTGGTAGTGGGAATGGTAAGAAGTCATCTTTTGCATTTTACTAACAAAACAATTTGATTCGAATTTTGTCTACCAAAAGATGATTTGGGAAGATTAGCCTTTTAACTCACTTTCTCATCTCTCTTGACTGTAATAGATTTGAAGAGTGCCTCGTTTGTTGAGCTAATGGATATGAATAGAGCTAGTATCCATCATATGCAGTCTTTTCAAAATGATATGATTCGCCTAGCTAACCCCGTGGTTGGAACTCCAGATGTATTCTACTTTCACCCTTTACATGCTAGTGATGAGACAAGTAACGAAGGAGCATTACGTGCAATGATAAATGGATACGTTAATATGAATCTATTAGAAGAGCAAGACGATAATACATATCGCTTTGTTGATGGGGCTGATGGAAGATATGTGTTTGAGTACGGTGATCAGTTGACAGAGTTGAGAGTCTGCAAGTTGAAACCATTCATCATGAAGAGTCTTACTAAAATTGGATACGAAGACTACGTAAATAATATTGTGAGTGCCATCGACTGCACTATGATGCAACATGATTATCTACACGAGACATTTCATATGTTAGAAGCCATCTATGCTCAGTATTGGGGTGCTGTGCTTCAACCATTGGCCGTTCAGCTTGGGTACAAGCGTGTATCTGGTCAACCTTTAAAGAGTGGTAAGATTATCGACCATCACGAGTTTGTCATGCTTGTATACCGTGCTGCCAAGCGGTATCGAATGATGAAGTTTGTAGAAAAGATGGAGAGTGATCAATTAAGCATTGCTAGTATGAACTCTGATGCCGATCGTCGATCTCATTTGTTGAAACTTGAGCAACTATACGATGAGTTCTGTACTGGATTTGAGACAAGTGACAACGAGTTAAGTAAGTTGTTTGCAATGTTCATTTTAAAGGTTGACTCGTATGTCCGGTGTAAGGAAGGGATACGAAAGCATGATGTCTTGCTTCTTGAATGCGAAACGAATGATTGGCTTGGTGTGTGGAAAGAGACAGGCAAGACATCGTATTTGAAAGCAGGTCTTCGTAGGATTGAGAATTTGTATTACAAGATGAATCCATGGCTATTGGAGTGTCAACGTTGGAATCGTTTCCCAACACTTAACAAGGAACGAGGATCAGTTACACATGATGAACATTGTGAGTTGCACAACTGGTTTCTGAAGCAGCTACCAAAGACACCGTATCTGAAATCCGTTATAAACAAGTCAAAACACCTCTCTCTTATTAGAAGATGTGCATTAGAACTGTGGGGTAAGGGTAAAGTACACAAGTCTAGTGCCAAGACTAGTACAGAGAACGAGTTGAGTATAGTTATTGAACTCTTAAAGAAGGCAGATACATTCGGAGACGAACAGCAAGTACTAATGGAGGAGAATACATTTTGGTCATTGGTAAAGGTTAGAGCTGCAACTGGCACAGACGTTGATGAGAAAAAGGTTACCGTGGAAATGTCTAGCCACGAGCAGGTTCTCGTCACCTCTCTTAATATCGAAGGAGAGATGGGTGGTATGGATGAAGGTGAGTTTGATCAGATGTTAAATGGTAAAAGTAGTGGAGATGGCGATGAGAGTGTGTGTAATTCTGTAGCAACAACGGAGGTAGATTGTGCCGGTATCATTGATGTTGAGAATATGAAGACTGGCGGTGATGAAAGCGATGAAACTATGATGCTAGATGATGCAGAAAAGCGTGACAGTGTACTGAAGAAGCTGGGAAATTCCAAGCACATGCCGTTTAACAAACAAGCATTGGACAATTCCTTTGCAAAGGGTGAAGTAGCATTGAAGAACGTCAAACAAATGAGAGAGAAGGAGATAGAGAAGGAAAGGAAGGCAGACGAGTATATACTGTTAGCAAGGACATACTTTATACAAGAGCGAAATAAAAGACGGAAGATAATGATTGAACAAACCAGGCTGGAAAAATCGGGAGAACTAAATAGACGTGAAAGAGATGATTGGGAGATTGAATACGAAGAAGATAGGAGACTGTATGGTTGATTGACATTTTATGTACAGTTAAACTGATGTTTCCTCCAATTAGATTCGTCTAATATGAGTAGTTTGTCATTTTCTTTCCCAAGTTTTAGACGTATATCACTCTTTTTTAACGATTCTTTGCCAATTAACTTATCCTCCACTACAACTTCGACAAGTCCCGATGCAACTAACTGCAAACCCAATGCATGGATATTACCTGCGCTAATAGATTTTGTTGACGCATTATCACTGCCATATATGTCAGTAACATGTTCATTCAATCCCTTCTTAAATACAGATATAGACACCGATCCTTTATCGAAAATGTTTGAAAGTAATACTGATACCAATCCCTGCCTACTAAATTGCTTTGTAAACTCAACGTGTCCGCTATTGCAGAATGTACACATATTACCGCATGGTTGTCGTTCAACATTCGTACATGGCTTCTCAAACATATCTTCAAGATGGACATGTAGGCAACGTTGAGGCAATACAGTAAAATGAAGCACAGCCAATAATTCTTTCAATTCGAAAGCACGTACTGAGTTTGAGTCTTTTTGATATGTACGTACAAATAAGTTCATCACATCATCAAAGGACATGTATATATAATAACGATGCTGACCAGGTTGTGCATCATGTCCTCTATCAACTCGACCCATCTCTTGACATATGTCTATGAGATTGGGTGGTATTGAATATCTGTAACAGCGGTCACAGCCCTTGCTGCTAATTCCAGCATTACCCGATGCAGTACTTGGAACGATAAGGAGGTTGGGTAGTACCATATCCACATCACTATCATCAATCTTATCTTTATCGTTATTTGTAGAGCTTTCACAAAACATTGCCATGATAAATGTCTTCATCATTACACCTCCATCACCGGTTAATGCAATAACATCCCCGTCTACGTTTAAAGATTCTAATACACCTTCCGACGTCCGTGTGAGAGTTGTTTCTGCAATTGTCTTTGAGTTTGTATATACTAATGTTTTGCGTTGAGGATTTTCCACATAGTCGTTTTGTAATTTCCTTTTGATAGCGGCATGTGGTTTACCAACAATACCAACTCCAAGCGAGATATTACGACGCGACATCTCTCCCCAACAAACTACCGTTGGCTCTTTATTAATTAATTCAGTGACAGTCTTTTGATACTCTTCTGTAAGGGTTGCAGACATGATGCTAACATTGATATTCGTTTCTTGTTTATCAATAATATTCATTAGATTGGATACGCCAATATCAAATTCAGATCTAAAGTTACTACCATGTTTACCATCACGATGAATTGTATGTGCCTCATCAATAAATACCGATGTGATTAGTTTCCGCTGTGCTAATTTCATAAGTACTTTGGAGAATGTTGTAGATGGATCAAGAGAGTGTGGCGAGCAAAATAGAATTGTGGAGGTTGCCGTACGGCCTTCATTGTTGGGGGTGATGGCAAATAGTCTTTCACACAGGAGCTTAAAATCGTCTCCCTTATTCTCATCAATATGATATGCCTCAATACCCTTCTCAATGTCAATACACTTGTTAACTTGATCACTTCCCAACCCAATTAAAGGAACGAATACAATCGTTACACCCCTCAACATTGCTGCAGTCGTAAGAACTACTAACGACTTACCCTCGCCCGTCTTTCGTATTAGATATAACACTTGAGAAGACAAGAATACCATACAATACACAGCAAATACCTGAAAATCACGAGGTGATTTAATCTTAAACACTTGTTCAATACAGGCACAGATAATACGACGACGCTCCGTGGATATCTTAATTTCACTTGGGAAAGTTTCTGTTTTTGTTTGATAATCATATGTACTGAATAATGTGTTAGTTGTTTTTGTTGGTGGCGGTGGAGGTGGTATTGTTGTTAATGGTTGATTGTTATTATTAATAATAGTGTTACTGTTGTTGGAGGTATTATTACCATTTGTAAATGCGTTGCAATTATTAGCATCGGAGGAGGATACAAAAGTTTGTGCAAGGTTGCAAATAGCAGTGGTATTACCACCTTCCGTATCTATCCTCCTAAGTTTGCCCTCCCCTCGATCATCCACCTTACCAACACGTTCTAGTACATGTGACATGCGTATTGTACCATTATTGGGTGGTAGTGGGGTTGTTTGTAGTCGGTTAGTTTGATTATTGCTTGTATTGTTATCATAATATAATGAGGTGGCGGCTGTTGTGGTATGTGTTGCAGTTGTTTCGTTACCACCTTGTGGGACATTAGGGGGTACTGCATAGTCCTTATCTGCAATAGAATCCGCGTCCATAGTAGTATATGAGTATATATTAACACCACTTCTTATATTTAGTAGGTCGATGGGGTGTATCACAAGACAATTTTTGGGAAGTTGATATTTTGGTGTAACAATATGTTGGACTACCGTTAAAAATGTATAGAACCTTTAGCTTACCTATTGATAGAGGTCTCTGCTAACGAGCTCATTAATTGGACTCAATGGTATAAAGTTATATCAAAACTGCACGCTGATTCCGAATATGGTACTGCTTTGTTACGATTATCAATAGTTACAAAGCTATTTAGTAAAAACTGTTTTGCTAAGCTTTTCTACTAACAAAAAATAGGCGATTTTTTTCAGGCCGATCTAGACAATATAGCTCGGCATCTGAACTACAAATATATAGTAGAGGAGCCTCCTGCAATTTTAGGCCATTATTCCATGTAGTTTTATTGCAATGGCTGATCATTCGACATTTTTGTGAGTGAGGGCCACTGTGTATAAAGTCAAAAATAGGATACCCAGGCCCAGAGATTTGGTCTTGCATGTGCTTTATGAAATTAGATAGTTTCATCACTGGCTTTTTACGTACATTTCCCGTTTGGTATCCTAGCTAA
>Ga0075439_13997_pt1 | contig 11633 bp, 9 predicted proteins | sample MintriSingleCell_FD_74264 | JGI IMG/M metagenome (GOLD analysis project Ga0075439, IMG submission 74264) | Marine eukaryotic communities from Monterey Bay, USA to study complex ecological interactions - Minidiscus trioculatus JGI Plate_4_G5... | ecosystem: Environmental > Aquatic > Marine >... | reverse complement strand
CCGCTAGTGTTGCGAGTGGAAACTCAAGGGATGAGAGCCTCAACTCCAAGAACTCAAAGAACTCGAAACAATCTAAGACAGATTCTCGTGGTGGTAGATCACGAAGCAGTTCTGGCAATAATAGTGATGGAACTGGACAAAATAGTACTGGTCAGAACTCTAGAAATAGTGCTGCTGGGAGATCTGCTGTCTCAGGACTCTCAAGAACAAGTGGTACAGACCGATCTGCTGCAGGACCAAGAAGAAGGCCATCAAGTGCCAGTGCAGCTGGTGCCGCATCATTACGAGGCTCAAGTAGCTCAAGAAGCAATTTGAACAGCTCGACAAGAAGTAACACTTTGCAACTGAATAAAATTTCTGGCGGCGGCAGTTCAGTTTCTGGAGGTAGAGGTGGAGGACGAGGAAGCGGTGGTTCAGTTAGTGGCGGTGCCAGTGTAGGTAGCGCAAAATCAGGTACCGGCCAAGGTACAATCCTTCGGTTCGAGTAGTTAGAAGTGTATAAATGTAATCATAATTTTAAGTGAAAGTGTCAAGGTAAATCGTCTATAGGTGATGAATCTCTCCCCTCTATGCACAAAAACGAAAGTAGTATGTCAATTATTCATCATGTGGTCTATTACATTTGATCGAAAGGGAGCTAATTCTAACTATTGATCTCCTCATAGTCACCTACATTCATTCACAAAACTTCGACCTCATTTGCATCGACATGAAGTGAAAAGGCCTTGGGTAATTTATAACCACTTTCTTCTCCTGCTTTAAAATTTACTAAGATTGGATGTGTTCTGTCCCATTCATTTGTATTGTATATCTTTGTAACTTCTCCTCTTAATCCTACAGGTAATACCAAACAACTTGTTGCTCGACTTATTGTACTTTTATCTTGCGGTATGAACTCTGATGTCGTGTCGAATTGCCCGTAATTTGCCCATGAGTAAATATTTGATATATATGGAATAATACTCACCTGCACACTTGGGTATGACACTGGTGTCTGTGTAAGATGTTATAAGTTTTAGAGTTGTTATAAATGAAGAAGATGTATAAAAGACTAGATTTGTATGATAAACACAATACATTAGACATTAATGATACCCCCTACCCTTGATACCCCCATCCCTTCTTCATTTACTCCAACTCAGAGTCAGAGTCAGTATCAGACTCCCCAAAGTCAAAGTCGTCATCTTCTCCAGCTGTCATACGATTGCCTTTCTTCTGTTGTCTCAAATAGGATTGACGACAGACCCCCTCAACCTCCTCTCCCTCAATCTGCAAAACTTCCATAACAGAAGGTAATTTCAATACTTCCTTCTCCTCATCGTCCACCTTAGTCCTAGTGCTGATCATGAGATTACGTTTCTCATCAAACTTATATGGGAACTTCAAGTTAAGCTCCTTCATCAATGAAGGATTATTCAGTAGGTAATGAAACAAACGATGATACCTACAATCAAGCAGCCTTGTGATGATCAACTCCGGGAATAGATTTTCAATGAGTTGGTACCATATATTCATACTTTTTTGACGTCCGCCGCCGCGTCCTTTGGGGTAACTTTTTGTGGCTTTAACCCTTTTGATTACTGACACTTCTGATATCTTCGTTGTTTCCAATATCAATGCCCCAATCTTTGCTTTATAGCCTAGTGTCAGATGGTGACTATGGAATGCAGCGATGTTATTTATATTGGCAACATGTTTGGAGTTGACTAAACATTGATGTTTGTTGTGTTCCAATATCAACTTGTCCGTCATACCATGTCTCAAGTTTGTTGAAACACGCCCAATTGCTTTCTGTTTCTTGTCAACTAATGCATGATAATACTCACTAACCAATTTCATACCGGGATTTTGGAAGTCCATTTCTTCTCTGGTGTATTCCACCGGTTGCTTCATTGCACCCTCTGTACCATCTGCCTTCCTTGGATATCTTGTGTCTCTCTTACGTGCCTTTCCATCTATGTCACCAATGGTACAATGATGTAACTGATAGAATAACTCATAGGCTAACTCTTTATTATTAGGTACCACTTCACCAGAAGGTAGTGTAGTTGGTACGACTTCCCCATTCTTGACACGATTATACTTCTCTCCAATATATACACGACAATTATATCCACTCTTATTACGTTTGTTGGTATAATGTTGATTGATTCTCTCCAACTTTGGCAAGGCATCATCGATAAGTTTGGCACTATCTTTGGCAATTTGATCTGTTTCGTCAATAAAACGCTCCACAATGGGATTACGTTTGTATTCCTCAAACCAAACCTTCATTTGGGTTTCAGTTACTCCAATATCTTTACTTCCCTTCCATTGAGATAAGTCCGTAACACCCGCCCATTTAAAAAATGCCCACCGAATATAGCCAGTAAGCAATCCTTCTTCATTTTCGTCGCCTCTCAACCATTCATGTACTTTTGCTGAATATTGATTCCAATTTGATAACAGCCCTGCCTGAAGTTCGAGTACAAGCACCTTTTCTTGAGCTGCCTTTTGTTTTTTCTTTTTATGTTTCCACTCCATTACTTTTTGAAGAACCCTTTTCTTCTCGGGATCTGTAACTTGATTAAGCCAATCAAAACCTATATGATTCCAAGGTATATATGCAACTCGAAGAGCTGGATTGCCATACATCCAAGGGCACGTCTTGGTTAGTTCTTCCCGTAATTTATTTAAAACTCTGATGCACTGCATCAAGGATACATCTTCCCCCGATACTTTCATATCCCCCGATAATTTCAAATAAGGATGAATCTGATTATGATATTGACCCAAATAATGAGCATTATCACTAGGTTTTCCTTTCTTCACCCAAAATGTGGCAAGTTGTTTACCTGATTCACGAGTATCCAATAGCCGTGCTGCCCTATCATAAAGTTTACTATTCTGTTTATTATAAGTTGGTGCTGATGAACCTGCGGGGGTTACTCCAACAACATTACTCAATACAATGAACTTTCTGACGACATAATAAAGAGGATCCTCTTTCTTTTCAACCTGATGATCATCAGGCATGTGTAATCCACCTAATGCTTTCCTAATCATATAAGTATTTGATTCCTCCTCTTCATTGGTTGGCACTGTATCCATATGAATTGATCCCAGAAGCTCTGACAGTCTGTTCATCATATTTTCATCAGTAGATTCTTCTGCTGCTACTGATAGTAATTCATTCACTTCTTTATACGTATCATTGTGTATCTGCCCCAACTTACTTTCAAGTGTGGCTAGGAGTTGTTGATCAATTTCCTCTTCCTCAGTAGTGATAGTTGTACTGACTGAGTCCATATGAATATCCCCCATTAAATCTGAAAGACGTAATTCGAATTGTTCTTGCTCCGATGACATTGTTGATTTGATATTTGATATAATAATCTAGACGATAGTAGGATAGGTGGGGGAAGGATCGATTGCAAATAAAATGGATGGTCACGTGAGGATACCACCCGCGCCAGTTTCTGACGGCCTCTTTTCTCTCAAATTTTTTTGGGCGCACAGGTCCTAAGGTATCCCTCTGTTTTGACTCAAGTTGAGTGATAAAGGATAAGGTAATGAATAGGCAGTGAACCGCAACTCGCTCTCATTTATTTTACAATAAACCACATAAACAGTGTTTCAATACTAATACAACAATACATCATGAGACTATCACTGAAGAAATTACTGGGGCATGCAGCAGAATTATGGGGTAGTGATGGAAGTGGTTCTATTTTCCCATCCAAATATGAAATCAAAGCTTGTCCACAAAAAGGTAACGAGGTTATTGAGGTTATTACAACATCTGACCATTATCTTTCAACTCTTTTGAAAGCTATGGGTGTAGCTGATTCGAACAAAGCTCTCAGTGATGGACTGGTGGAGCTCGGCATCAACCCCTTGGTACCATATACCAGGAGCCCAAAGTTGACCCCCAAATATGAAGACGAGATTGTGATGAAGCTTGAGGTACTTCGTTTGTTGAAAAAGTTGTCAAATGCTGACTTTGCCAACCAGGCAGCCGCTGCATTGGAGAAGGAACAAGTTGTTGATGCCAATGATACGGGTGGTACCAAGGGTAAGTTGTTTTGTTTATATAATGTATGATGTACTCTATATTTTTTGCATCATCACATATGCACCTTCTACTTCTACCAATGACAACATAATATATGATACTAATCTGTGCATTTGCTAATTCATTTCTATAATATAGGGATCGATGAGATGGATGTTCATATGGCTGATGCCGAGGGTGGTAAGTTATTTTATGTTATATGGCGTATTATTTTTTGTTAAGTTTTTAAGTTTAAGAGGTCCACCTTATTATTGCAATAGTATTAATATGTTTGTGTATGTTGTTTACTAATATACTATTTGATTTATTGTCTTTTAATACGTATATAAGGTGCCGACGAGGAGAAGGATAGTGCCAAGGCAGCCGTCGATAGTGCATCGTCATTATCACAAATGCCAAAGGGTGCGGCACCTACTATTGGTAAGTTTAATTTATATGTGTTATCAGATATTATACTATTTACTAACCATTAACCCAATTAATTATATTTTGATTTATTCATATTAAAGGTAAGGCAACTGCCGAGAAGGCTGGATCAACTGCTGTTGATAGTGCAAAGAAGAGGAAGTTGGGAGAACAAGGAACTCTTGACAACACGGATATTACTACTGAGGGAGAACATGAAACTCCCGCCAAGGTTGAACGTGGTAAGTTATATGTGTGGTGTATGTATTAATACACTAACAGATGTTCTCTAACATACACCACATTATAGGCGTACAGACAAGCTCGGTAACCCCAAGCCCCGTCAAGTTGGATGATGCAAAGTTGCCTTGGATGTGCGACAAGTGCAAGGTGGCTAGGTTTCGTACTTTTGACGAGGCCGAAGCACATGAAGAGATCTGCACAGGTGTGTTTGATCCTGTTATGTTTCTAAACGCCGCGGGGGTCAAACGCGAGAAGAAGGAGAAGGTCAAGGCAAGTGACAAGAAGAAGTAGAGTAGTTGAGGTGTTTGTAATGCCTCAACTACCATGGAAGGGGATGGGGATGCAAGAAGACACCAAGATCGAGATTAGATTTTATATCTATTTCATATACAAGTGAAGATTGAAGTACAGCTATTACAAGTCATTACTACATTTGTTTTTCAGTGTGTTATTCAATGTGCTATGCATGTTGAGAATGGTAACACACTCAACAGTTTCAAACACAATTGTGTGTGGTGTTTCTACACTACTAATAACATAATTGACAACTTGAAATGAAGTTTAATCAGTTGTTTAGTATCTAGAGTAAGATGATATGTTTGCTTCTCCTAACCTAATATGACCTCTTCGCCGTAGAATGGAGATATGGCGATACGATTGCTGCAACTACTTTCTTGAAGAGATTGTACTTTGCCCTTTCCTTTCAAAGAGTATATACTGAATGTGCTTTTATTGGATTAGAAGTGGATGCAATTGCAAACAATGATCCTACTGAAATCTCTTTACCATTTATATCAAGGTGAATCTTCTCTTCAATAATCTTACTTGGTTGCTGAGGTGTCACATCTGCAAACAAATCAGATTGCAATGTTGTTTTTGATGTTTTCGATATTTTACTATATGAAATAAAACCACGTACATTATAGTACTGATCAGTAGAAGAAGAAACACTCTGTATAACATCATTACTTGTCAATCAGCACATCATTGAGGTGAAAGTCTTATGGTATCCTTTATCCTTTCTATTCCCATTTTGGCGCTCAATAAATGATAGGCCTAAATAGGCTCAAGCTTTTTATTGTTGTTGCCAAGCAAGATGAGCCTGGCATGATATCCGCTCATAAATCAATAGTAACCATCTACATAAACAAATAAATAAAACTATATAATGAGTGTTCAAGTATATACAAAAGTCGCGTCATATTATCACTGGCTTGTTGCCGCACCACTGTGAGTAGCGAAAGTAGAAGTGTATCTTTCATATCTTTTTTGTTTATATCTTTCATAAATCACATGTTCAACTCATGTTCATTTCTTTATCAATCATATATGCATCCGTACAAATACAAAATTAAACAAAACAATATTAGAATGGGCTCAGTGGCATCGGTATTAATATGTCAACAAAGTCCAAAAGAAGAAAAGGGGAAATGGATGTGGAGACATAAGTCATTAGGATTATTAACGGGTATGATCGTAGCACCACGGATCGGATATCGATTAATGAATGCGGCAAAGTATAAAGTTGTTCATCCTACAGGTACCGGGCCTGTAGAAGGTGCTGCTGCTGATGTATCGCACATAGCTTTATATGCATTTATGACAATTATGCCAGCATCTGGAATTGCTATGGGTTATTTTGGTGGTAAAGGATTGCCCTTCTTTTGGACCACAATTCCAGGTGCATCGAATCCACAGGGAAGTGTTGCTAAACAAGCATTTAGTATTCATAAAACCCTTGGTACTTATGGAAAGTTCTTAATCCCGATCCATATTGGTGGTGCTGCCAAACATTCAATATTTGGAAAAGGCATTTTCAATCGAATTAATCCTTTTGGCAGACCCTCTCATTAGTGTGTTGTGTGCTACAGAAGATGAAGAGACATATGTGTGTACAGCGAGGGGAGATGAATAGTCTTGGGAATATAATGTTAAATGGGCCAAAGTAAAACAATAAACGTTTAGATTTACATATACATACATTGTTCACAAACAATCTCCCTAATTATGAACACTGAACTTCTGAAATCACTACAAACTCTTCTTTTGGGGTTGACTTTTCCCTGTCAGCAGATGTAAATCCAAAGTTACTAAACAACTTGCCCACTCCTGTATCATCATCATCCACACAAGCACCATGTTGACACCCTGCAGTAAAACCTGCACTCGAAGTTGACTCAAGATTAAAATCTTCTTTAACGGCAGTATTGGCATCATCAATACTACTACGTTTAGGAGGCAGTGAAATATCTTTTGATACATTGTTATCAGACAAATCAGGAACCGGTAACTTTCCTAGCCTTTCCTTGACCCAATCCTCATAGCTTTCAATTCCACCGCCTTTGCCTCCAACGATTGTAGGCGCACTATCTTGTGGAAACATTCTCTTCGCTTCTTCTATCGAGGTAAAGTGTATTCGCTGCAGGATCTTTTGCTTTGTAAAGACAGAAGCTAGTTTGATGGAAGCATTCACAACTGTTCTCGTGATGTATCCAGCTCCAGCGATTAAGATAATTTGAGGTCGTTGCGGTATGGATTGATAAAAGCTTTGGATGAGCTTTTCATTTCCAACTTTGGAAGATTGTTTATTCGACATATCAACAATGAAAGATACTCCACGACGGAGGGTCTTTGCATCAGCATGAACAGCTAGATATTGCATAATGCATGCTTGGCAATGATACCTTTCATCCTCTTTTGAAACACCTCCACTACCCCTAATCCATGTGATACTACAACCTCTATGATCTCTCCCAGTAGGCAAGTATGGGGATAATTCATGCTTTGCTTCTGGTTTCCATAGCTGATTATCTATACCATCACCACAACCTAGCTCTCCCATAATTTCTAACATCTTTGTAATCTTTTTCACAGTTTCATCTACACGAAGTTTACAATTGATTGTCGCAACTGCTAAAAATTTCCGAGAAACTCTTGATTCTTCAATACCATGCTCCTCGAGTAGTGTTGTTCGAACTTGACGCATTGCAGTTAATTCTTCATCGGTGTAAACAATCGGTCCGCCAGGTGTAGCATCTAGAGAAGTGTCCTCATCTTGCTGTTGAACCTCGATCTGCTCTGTAATAACCTCACTCATATTTACTGTATATCCATATGCTATTGCAATAATATGATATGGTAAGGCTTATCCAAACAAAGTGATGTCAAGCAGGAGGCAAAATCAAATTTTGAGTGAGAAAGCACATCTACTCAGAGCGTGCGTTGAGTGCGTGGTGAGATTTCAAGAAGGCACCTGCTTAAACAGCTTGCACAGGTAGAGGAGAGATTGTGCGATATGTGTCAACTCAATATATGTAAGTTGCTCATGACAGGACAATGGTAGTGTTTCTACTTCATATTTAAAGTACATATTATAAAAAGATATTAGCATCAAAAGTATCTTTAAAAGTATCTCCAAAAGTATCTTATCAATCATAAATCCACAAAGATTATATCACAAAGTAATGATATCCACAATACTTTATCGCAAATAAATCTCTATTTGATATAATATTATCTAAATAAATCAACTAGCAAGAAAGGCGGGTACCATATCTTATAGCTTTCCATCAACTCCTAATCGATAATCCTCTGTACGCTTACATCATCAAACACCATCAGTGCGTCGAGATTTTCACATTCGGAATACATTACTGCACTACCTGCACCAGCCATTGCTTGAGAGATGGTAATCTCATGCTCGATAGTATTCCATTCGAGAGAGGAATCCCACTCGGATACACCACCCATATATGACCATCCTTCATCATAGTCTTCCCACGCACCACTTTCAATCTTCATAATGAATTTAGGGCAATAACCATTAGTAGAACCACAAGTGAGTGGAGCACCTGTGGTTTTATGAATGAGCTTCACCTTTGCCGATACTTTATACTTGTTTCCAGCAATCATGCATCGACTGTCAAGATATTGGGCAGGTCCCATCCACTCTGGAAGATGCACGTTTTACAGTTTATGAAGATGAAGAGAGATGATTGTAACATATGTTAGTACATGTGGCTTGCAAAAGGCAATCAAATAAGGTAGATAAAGGAGTATTATGATAAAACAATACAAACGCGGACTTTCCTGCCCATCGTGACTCGCTTGTAATGGCAAGTCCTTGCCCAGACGAAGACTCGTCGACCACTGCAACTCCTCCCATTGTCGCCCACCAATTGTCTACACCTGATGACACATCTCCGTTTCGAATCAGTTCATCACAATATCCTGGTTCGACTTCTGGTTCTACGACAGTAAAACTTGCAAACTCTGGACAGTGATGACCAGGGTCTTCGTACTGAGTCTTGACAAATAGTGGCCAATGGGTTTCTCCATCCTTGACAAACCTTGCTTGGTAATTGCGTGGTGTACCTCCACTAGGCAGTGTAGCAAAGAAGCGACGATTACGATGCGTCTTTGTGTGTTCAGCCATGTTCACAGATCCATCACTGTTCAAAGGCCAATCGTATTCACCGGTAAATGATGTCTTTACTCCAGTATCAGTATCAGTTATCTCTAGCAATAAACTATCGTCTTCAAAGGTTGACACAGCAATGCCCATAGTTCGAAAACATGTTCCAGGACAATGAGCAGTACATGAAGCCGTATGAGATACGCACTCAGGTGCAAAGGCTGTCATGCGGTCATTATCAGATACAATATAACCAGGCACGCCGATAAGTGTTCCATCGACATCTTCAATTGCAACATTATCAATTGGACCCATTTCTTCGTCAGTGGCCGAGATGGCATCACAAGAACTGAGTGGTTCTGTATCTTGATCAAAGGTTAGACCTGAAATTGAGGTCCGGACATCAAAGTAGCCTTTATTCTCAGGATCTACTCGTAAAGCCGTTGAACCAGCACATCCAGTATCTTGACCTAAGGAGCTGAATGATGTGTTTTCTATACGGGTGCCAGTGTTTTCATCTCCTCCCGCCCAAAATGTGTGAAGTTCAGCTCCTCTAATTGGCCACCCTGATGGCTGTGATAGTACAAGAAATAGATGATGGGGATAGTTGAGTGAAGATCAATGTACATGCTAAGAGAAATCATATAAAATAGCACTTACACATAGAGTATGAGCATTGATCTTCTCAGCCAGAGAACGATATTCTGGCGTGTATCCTATAATAGTCGCATCTGATATAGAGCACGTCGGAGAACGATCAATATCAATGCCGATGAGATTATCCGCGAAGATGCCAGACTCGATGTTAATGTTTCGACTGTTATGTATAAAGACTCCACTCTGTCTGTTTCGATATGACTTGGTGTTCTTGAAGACAGCTGGCTCTCCCTCTGGTTCTAGACCCACACCGGGATACGTCTTAACTCCATGTTCCTTGCATGAATGGGCTGCATTATCTTCAAAGAGGGTAAGAGGGAGAATGGAAGGATTCATTCCACTTAGCTCTTCGGACATGGCATTAGTCGGCGCCCTGACTGATGATGCCATTTCAAACCAAAACCCAGAATGCTCACTCCCTGCGGCAACATTACCAATAAACGTGTTCATAGGATTGGTAAGCCAAAAAGATGACGGAGTGTCATCTGTTTCTTCGGGACGGATGAGTGCAATGGCATCTCTAGTCACTGAAGCTAAATTATCTTTAAATGTGTTGTCCATTTCACCACTGTCTTCCAACATGAAACAGTGACCATGCGTATCATATGCAACGTTGGAGTCAAGCTGTAAGAAAAGAGGTTATGAAAATGTTAGTACACATAGAAAAGGCGGTGACAACATCAGTATGAAACAATATACTCACTGTCACATTCATACTTCCATGAATCACATAGCAACGTTGATTGGACTCAGTTACCAAGTTCTTTGATACAACCGAACCAAGGGCAGATCCGCAAAGGTGGAAATGTACTGGATATCTTCCCAATGTACCCGCTTGGCCAAACTTACGGAAAGCAGCTCCTTGCAGAGTCTGAGCAACATTGGGTGTCTTCATGATCATTAGATGGCCACCCTTATCAGAGTATGTAGAATCACTCGTAAACTCAATGTTACGGTTGAGTAAGGCAACTTCGACCGCATAGTCTGGTTCATTGTCTGAATAGGAAGTAAGTCCAATTGGTTCTGCTAGTGATAGGGTGGTGGTGCCATCGGCAGAACTCACAGATGAGATACTTGGTGTATCAACTTGGTCAAAGGTTAGACTAGGGGACGTAACCAGGATGGAGCTGCCCTCTCCCCAACATGAGGCAAGGTCGCCAGAAGAGTCCGGCAGAACCAAATCGGTGACAACACCTCCGACGTGAGACATGGACATGTTGTCAAGATCAACATCAGATGTTGAGTCATCATCACTCAAGAGATACCAATCTATACTTGACGCACTACCATCCAAGTCACTGAATTGGTACTGTCCTTCACAGTGTACCCAGCCATCTTGAATAGATGCAGGTGGACATTGCAACATCCATGGCCAACTGTTTGATCCATCAGGTTGAGATACAGTCATTTGGACTCTGAAATTCTTGGGAGTGCTTGAATGAACACGGAGGTCTAAGCTAATGGTGTATACCATATCTTGATGGATACAGTCAGTCCACAATTTGGGTCGAGGCATATCATAGCCATACTTTCTTCCCTTTACAGCATAATAGTAATTCAATCCATCAAAAAGAGTGTCTTCAGATTCAATCGAGACTGAATACTGACCTCCTGGACGAACGACGAATGGATAAGTGAATGGATGGATTGTTGTATCTTGAGCATCGCCATTCAGTAAGAGTTCATTGCATACGCTTCCAGTACTTGAGTTGGGAAATGAAGACTCGGGTAAGCGGAAGATTCTGACATCATCAAGGACAATATCAACCCCCGCAGGTGGGCCTTCCCAATATAATCGCCTTGAGGGCCAGTCATTAGGAGATGGTGGGTTTGCAATCCTGTGATCAAAGATAGTAGTCG
>Ga0075439_12182_pt1 | contig 11644 bp, 10 predicted proteins | sample MintriSingleCell_FD_74264 | JGI IMG/M metagenome (GOLD analysis project Ga0075439, IMG submission 74264) | Marine eukaryotic communities from Monterey Bay, USA to study complex ecological interactions - Minidiscus trioculatus JGI Plate_4_G5... | ecosystem: Environmental > Aquatic > Marine >... | reverse complement strand
GGTTTGTTGAGCTCGTTGCAATTCGTCAACACATAAGAAACATATTTGATGAGGGGTGGGGGCACCAATGTCCGGTGATTTAAGGTCCGTATAGTCGAAGGATAGTCCTTTTGCAGCAATTGTAATTATCCCGTTATCTTCATCGTATTCAACACCACAAGGGCCGTGAATTTTCCCACCACAGTTTTGACATCTGTGATTGGTGGCACCATCAAGTGGTAAACCGGGGAATTTACACATATGTTTTGCACCGCATATCTGTTGATGCAGTAATTGACTCTCTTGATCGAGATTTCCAAGGGTATCAGCAAAAGCTGCATTGAATTGATCCCCAATGTTCGGCATACTTAATTCGAATTGTTTCTAAGAATTCTACCAACAAAATTATCAGTGCCGTGTTCGTGAATAAGATATCTTGATATATCTTGATTTATTTCAACGTTGCTGCTAGGTACAGATACATCAGACGCATCTACTGCTAAACTACTATCCAATATCGTTAGTTCATACTTTATACCGTCTTTGTATAGAGAGAGAGAGCGTGCTATTAGAGGCATCATCATTTATTAATTCGGTGTCAAGGTGCGTCACAAGACCACTATTTTACTGTCTTTTTGTACGTAAAATGAGTTGGGATATTTGTCACACCTGCCATTTCTACATAGGAATTGACCAAATTGTGTAGGGAGGCGAAACTCAACACTCGTCACTTTACGTACATTTTACCGTTTGAGCTGCTAAATAACCCCGTTTTGTGTACGTAAAAAGGCGAGTAAAGGTATGTACTTTTGCTCATACCAAAGACTCTTTGCCAAAGCTCTTACATTTCTTCATAGAACAGAAGAAACACTAAAGTCAAGTCTTCGAAAGTCTCCCCTCCACCCAGTAATACTCTGAACAGCACCAGAGGGAGATGTCTCTTCTTTCTCCTCGCTCAATGCTCTGCTACTGATGAGATGATATGTAGATTACTTACATGTTATACTGTTACGCGTCAATGACCCTTTCCTTTGATTTTGTCTGAAAGATAAAAAAAAATTGGCAAAGAAAAATAGCCTCGATGTTGAACGGAGTTCGCACGACCCTCATCATTTTTTACTTACCTAAACCAATGCACTGCTGATTACAATGACGTGAGTACTATTAGTGATAAACGATAACAGCATATAATGTCTACTACCTACAATTATACATTAAGAAGTCACTAAGGGGAAAGAAGGCCTCACACAATCAATCAAATATAATAACATCAATGAAGATGGCACCATTTTCATCTGACGACGATATTGACTATGATAATGATGAGCTTCATTATCAACGGCAACGGCTGCCAATACCAGGCTCACCGCGACGAGAAACAGTTATTGTTAGTCCCCTACCAGCTTTTTCATCTGCTGTGAGTAGTAGTAGTCCGATACGCTCTCGTAATAGGAGTAGTAGTCGAGTAGTTATTGGTTCACTGACGTCTTCACATAATAATCGTCATGCACCATCTAATAATCATCCTGATCATAATGATATGCCATCATTGATGATAACAGACACATCACCTAACTCACAAGGTAGTGGTACATCCCAAAGCTCAATCGGCTCTCCAAGTAAGAGGAAACGACAGAAGAGTATTTGCAATATCCTACGTCATCTCCTCCTATACAAAATTAAAACGTCAAGATTATTACTTATATCCATATTATACAGTCTCGGATCTACAATGTTTCTAATAACAAGGATGGATTATAATAGTACTGATAATAATAGAGGATTAAGAATGCTAAGTTATAGTAGAGAATCGTCAACAATAAAATCAAAGTACACCAAAAGACGACGGAGTCATCCACAAGTTGTTCAATATGATAGACATGATTTACTCACACCATCCATAATAAAGTATATGAATACGAAAGAACGATTGGAATCAATATCATTATTATCACCCTATCTATATAGAAGTGTCGAACCAATGTCAAAAGCTACGTTGTTATACTCATCAGATAAAGAAGATATTCATGGAGAGTGTCAACAACAACTAATGGACATGAAACCACATCCAACATGTAATTCTATACATGAAATGGATTTAGGATATGATTATCAAAATACTCAATATAATGTTGAAAGTGAAAGAATTGATATTGGACCAATGGGTGAAACAAAAGTCGGATGGTGGTTACATCATACAATTGCCCAGAAGGATGAAGAGTTGGCATTACGAACGTCAAGCATAAATTCATGGACGGGAAGAAGTGATTATAATTTCAAACAATATTCATTGGATGCTATCATTGAAGAACAGTTATCATCATCTCCCAATATTGATAATATATACTCCTCCTGTAGTCGAAGTATTATCAATGATTATGCACATCATACATTAGAGACTGAATATAGAAGGAATCGACGCCAACCAGATCGTAAAACAAGATTACGGTATGTCGCCGCTGGACTTGCAACACTGCATAACATAGATGATAATGAGAGTGGGAAAATTAATAATGCAATGGCAATCTATGGTAAATTGAACCCTGGTAACTTGGAGATTATAAAGGATCACGTGGTCTTGAGTAATTTCAATGATATTGTTCTTCTTCCACAACATGGACTTGAGAATGGAAAGCACTGCAATGATATACTGACACCGCCGCCCCTTGTAGGTCCAAATATTCATTATCATGCACCTGAAGAAGCACGAGGGGAGAAACTGAGTGAGAAGGTGGATATCTATGCATTGGTAAGTCATCGATGAGCGTCTCTCTCTTGTGGCGGTATTATCATCATATCTCATCTCCTCTTTCGCTATCTCCTATCTCTTTGTAAAATACCATCAGGGTAACATTATATATTTCCTCCTCGTTGGATATAAACCATTCAGTTCATACAAGGATGCAAGAGAACTGATAGAAGATCTTTCCGAGGGCACTCCACCAGACTTACCCAGGAGATATGAAACAAGTGATGATCCCTTGGTCCATTGCATTAGTAGATATGATGAAGCAATGTCATCATAAAGATCCAAAGAAAAGACCTCACGCGAAGGAGATTGTCAAATACTTTGACGAATATCTGTATCTATTCAAGGAAAGCGTTTGGACGCAATAAATGAACTCTGATATGCACTTTATATATGAATGTTCAAATATTCTCAAGTTGTACAAGAGATGAACAATCATGCTGCTATAAAGTAAATTCATAATTATAAACGACAACCAGATGTCAAGACAATACATACAAGCCAAATGTTGTGCATTTGATATGATTAGTTTACGATAGCTGAAGGCATCCACCCTCTACAAGAGCTCTTTCTGATCAATCTTCATCTACTTATGTCTTTTTCATCATTCAAATTTGAGTGAATATCCTCTTGCATTATCATAATCCGAACTTTGACCATTGCATTAGCAGCTCACCAGACAGCATAATCAGAAGAGCCATTTGTTTCAGCTACTCTTGAATCTCATCTGTCCAACATGACTTGGAAAAAAGTCAATCACTAAACAAGTTTGGCCATCAAGCAGAATTATATGTTACCAATCACACACTTCTATCTCAAGAATTACACGGGCCATGTAAATGTTGCCTTTTTATGTATCGAGACGTTACTAGATGATTACCATGCAGCATTTAGACACTGGGGTATAGAGCCTCCGAAGATTTTATCAGAAACATCCATACGACATAAATCAAAAGTATCTAGTGGCAATACAACAACACTAATGAACCGATTCTCAAAACAAAACATAGACTGGGTTATACAAACATATTCGAATGATGTTGCCTTGTATAAAAAGCACTGCCCTGATGGCTTCCGTGAAATAAATAGAGTATTGATCATCTATAAGAATCCATACTTTCTTCTCAAAAGCGCAACACTAGTGAGCTCGAAAGTTGTGAATTAACCACGTGTGTAGGTACTTGGCCTGATATACTCTGCTGTTGTGATGAAACACGATGTATCATCGATTTTCATGACCAGAGTTTGTTTATATGCTGTTTGAAAGTCATTATGTATCCATACTGAACAAGAGAGCTCTATTAGGCATCTTCAGAACACTGGTTCAATTCCTTCTTTTGGAACTGATTAACCTTCACACCCACTTGATACAGTTTGTCAATAGCTGCCACAGCAGGCACCTCGTTAATTAATCTTTGGTGAAAGGTGACATTGTTAAAAAGCCCTGAACATCTTATATATTCCTCTACCGTCTCCCCATGCTTAGTTGAGGCATGCCTCCCACCTAAGCTAACATTAACCTTAATATCTATATAATATATTCTCTTATCAATCATATCATAAAATGCATCTGTTTCGTTTAGAAGACCAACAACTGAGAAAGAGTTGCGCAAATTGTCTTGTGCTTGGATAAACATCTCTTGCAAGGTCATAGTCTTCATTTTAAACCTATTGGCGCAGTCTTCTCCACATAAAGTAAATATATATCCCAATGCATAGGATTCTGTCCACGCTGTGTCATCACATTTGTGATCTTTATGCTTTTTATGCCAGTAGAATTTCGAACGGAGCCAAGAGAAGGGCTCTCTGATCATTACAACACGATGCAGTGGCAAAGAGGCATATATCGGTGAATAATTGTTGTGTTCATATCCAAGAAGATTCCAAAATTGTTGTGTCTTGATATCTGCATCATGTGCAGCTAGCTTGCTACATTCCATAAGAATGGGATTTTCTGTATCTCTTGTGCGGCTTGTATTATTGCTATATATATACAGAGGTCGAGACATGTTGTATTTTGGGCACCATTTAGGAGATTCTTCCCTGTTAGGTAATAAAGAATGGAATCCTCCATTAATTCTGTTGAAATGACGAGAATGTGAGTTGTTTCTTGACCAATGTTGGTGCCACCATCTTTGCAAATATGTTGGAGGGAGCCAATGCATTTCACTTCCTAGTTTGTTGTGTCCAACATAAATTACATCACAGATGGTTGAGTTGACGAGCCTGCATGAGCTCATACAGTTCGGTTTATGACCCACAAATGGACATCCAATGGCTTGTCCTATAGGTGTTGTTGCGTTGCATGGCTTGTTCCCCTCAAAACTCTTTGTTGATACTATGTTTCCCCGGTCAGGAATGGTGAACTGTGGGTAGCCACTACTACAAAATTTGCCACGACGTACAGTATTGCCATCGGGTATGGGGTAATAATGTTCATCAATATGAGACCGTCGCCACTTATCCCCTCTATCATATCCTATAGAACTGCTGGCAAGGACTCTTCGTATTTCTCCACCTCCTGGATGGTGCACAATAATTATCATGACGGAGAAAGAGAGGTAACATAACTTTTGTTAGTATGTGTTTGCACACAGGCAGTCAAATTATTAATACCAATTGAGTAGACTTTCCTGCCTTGCCGAGATGTACAAATATGAAAGGTGTTTCAGTCCTATCACAACCCCAACGACGTACATTTTCATTTGATTGGTAATTTTCACTATTGTTATTATTCAGTGCAAGCCGTGGCTGAGGATTAGCAGCTTGGCGTTGAGGTTCAGGTGGGGCAAAAGATACATCCAGTATAACAGCAGCATTATTTGAGTGAATTCGAATTGCGTTTAGAGTGAAGGCTGCTGCAATTAATAAGATGCAACTCCGGCAGTTGGATTGATACATTCGGCCTATCACACAGCAGGTGTGTACTTATTGTCGGGGAAGTCTTATATGGTATGAGTTGGAACATACAATACTATACAATACTCACAAGGAGCGAGCTACAAGGAGGTATCGTAGATACGATATCGATCGTAGGTACTCTAGGCTATCGTAGAGAAGAGACAATAGAAATGAGTGAAATGAGGTAGCTCGAAGCTTGTCAAAAACAAAGTTTACATAGTTGATACGCGATATCTAATGTGGTTTGGGTACTCTAGGAGCTCTCTTCATACTAATCGTATCAATGTTTTAGGCTTTTACCTCATTTGATACTATTCAGGTGGTCATGGCTCTGTGTCTTTATAATGATCATGCAATTGCACTTCCTCTTGGGCGCAAGGGCACAGATAGGAGATAAAGAGAAGGAGTGTCAACCAGGGAGTGAAACCTCTTCGTCCTCAACTAGCTTATGACCTATCATTCTCAAGTTTATTATACTGTTTAGTAGGCGTGCATATCGATAGATGTGAATCATAATTGCTAGGTATTACCTGACCAGTTTGAGACTAATACTTTGGTGAGCATAGGTACATGTTGTCGGTGATGGGTTCATGTACTTATCAAGCATTTGTTTTAGCTACAACTTCTCTTGCATTTTAAGCCAAATTCATTAACTCACTACTGAAGCAGTTATGAAACATTTTCAAAAGATTGATCTCGTCTTTGCACGTCCCTTCAGGCCGTTTTGCCTTTCGCTTCCCATCAGATTTAGGCAATAATGGGATGTTGTAGGTATTTTGCAACTTCCCCAGGATGCTATGCAACTCTCGATGGTGATATAACAAGAAAATGTGGTGCTCACTCATTTCACGCATCCTTTGTACGACCTCTTCCTTGAATCTCGATAATTGTGTCTTGCCATATTTAATATTTACCAAAATCGAGTTCATAGTGAGGAATGTTAACTGTGCAATTCTCAATGAGAGACTTAGCAACGTAACATCCTTTATTTCTTTTTTTAATAAATCGCTCTTTCAGTGCACTTTTCGCCCAATCATCAAATTGACGAAAGGGAAACATATGAATGAACATGACATTTTCATATTTTGGTTCCTCGATTGGCATAATGATCTCTTTGGCACAAAAATGACTCGTATTTCTGCATTGCCGTATTAATGGGTATAATGCTGTTTCATTCATGTACCCAACAGGATGTCCTTTATTTGGAGTTCGAGGACCAAAAGGTATATTGCATGTTTTACGATAGTTAACTTACAGGCAAATCGTAATGTTGTTGATCCAGTCTTAGGCCCGCAGTGGATCAACGTGACAACACGTAGCGGTGTTACTCTTGTTTGAACAATGGTAGCGTTGATGGCTTGGCAAAGTTTAAAATGTCATCATATTGTGTTGCTGTATTCCATTCTTGGTCTTGAGCAAGTTTACCCCATGTTGTCTGTGAAGTTTGATTAGTAGTAGATTGTATGAGGTAGATTGGCAGCTCGCCATATTTCATTTTCTCTACTGCATCAGACTTAAGAAGGTACAGTTCACCAAATATAGAATTGTAATTTATTATTAGAGTTGTGGTGAAAAAGACTGTAGTAATGGCTAACAACAAAGTATATCTTTTTGTTGTGTTTGGGAATACCATAACATCATATTATTGTGGTGTTCAAGACGACGTAGTAACTACCCTTCAATGCTCTTTGCTCTTGCCACTAGTGAGCGACTAAACGGGCGAAGGGATACCATTTGCCGATTCGTCATCTAGCACAACCAATTGAAAGTCTTTGTTGTATTGTAGTCCTATTTGTTCTTGATAGCGTACAATTAATTCGTCATTCTTATGTAATACAAATCAAAACTTTATGTAGGAGAAAGATAATATGATCCCTGCATTTCTGATCCGTAACGACACACTCGATTTTTAAGGTGCATTCACACTCTCTCTCTCTCTCATCTCTAGAGAGAGAGTCCCCCATACAATGTATGATTCGATATGATGAAGGCGATAATATATCTCAACCAAGGACTCTGCCTACCAACTGCTTTGATAAACCAAACAATTACCTGCACCTTGCTTCCGTAAGGCTGTTTGAAAAAGCGATTGATATTTCAAAATCATATCAAGTACAATGCGGAAAATAATACAAATAATACTCTATGTGATACTACCCACTTTACTCTTTATATGGATGCCAACTACATTATACTTGCTCACACAGTCTGATATTCCAGCTCCAAACCAAGAGGAAATTATGTATGAGCAGCGCAAACAACAGCAATATCCTACAAATAAATCATACATCTATGCTCCATTGGTCGTCGGTGCTGGCCAAGGGACTACAGGTACTCATTTGTTTGTCCATTCTACATGTTTGTTGGGATTTACTTCACTTCATTATCGGATTGGTTGTATCGGAAGACATTCAATACATATCAAGAATAATATAACATCATGTCCAGTTCCAATACTTTTTAATAGCGAATACAAAAAATTGGTCGGCTATCATAAAAGACTTGTAAAACTTTCTAAGATTAGATATAGAAGAAAAAGATTCATACTTCTGAAGATAGTTGATGATATCATTAGTTGGGGAAAAGATCTGTTAGGATATTCTCAAAAAATGAATGCTAAGAAGAAACGAGACACGATATTGGATCTGTTGGAAGATATAATTGTTTGGGGTAAAGAAAATAAAGTGTTGTTGGCATTGCACGACACGCCCTATCCACTGTTGATGCCAGAAATTTTACGATTGACACAAAAACACTATGGCGAATCGGCAAGGCCAGTGATATTATTAAGTGAACGAGATCCTGGGGAGTGGACTGATAGGAGAATACAAACGCACGGATTCAGTTCATTTTGCAAAGATGCAGTAGTAATGAAGAAGATAGATCCAGTGACATTAAAAGGCGGTGCATTTGATTGGATTTCTTGTCTCAACGCTGCAATATCACAACAAAAGCTAGAGAAACAGGTAATGTACTCATTTAAGGATGCAAATCGACAGCACATTGTTGACACAATGAGAGATTATCAGGCTGCTGTACGTCGCCATGCTGCTTTCACCTACAATATGTTTAAAAAGGAGAATAAAACAAGCCCTGGTGAGCTTGCCACGATGATAGCAAAATCACTTTACAATCAGAGTCTAATGACTAATGTATATGACTTTGAAGGTGCAAAACACTTCTCCTCCAGCCAAGAGATACTTGAGCTTGAGTTCAACAAATATACTATGAACAATGATGAAGATGTTTTGTCCAAATATATGGTTACGAGTAGTTTGGTACCCGTTAGTTTCGCCAAGAAGGTTGTACTTCCTGACAGTTTTGTTGGTGAGGTAGTGTGTCCAAATTAGAAGTCTCATTCTTGGGTTAGAGAGACAACCACAGATCATTCGATTGCTAAATTGAGTAATTTCCTCAGCAATAAACTTATTAGTTAGTGGAAGGTTATAAATGGGCTAGTACTCTTCCTTACTTGATCAGATTGAGTCAGATTTTATATTTATCCAATGCCCATTCATATAATTCAAGATCCATCTGATTCCTCTCATTAAAAAGAGATATCATTTCATCCGACTGCCTTCGAATTTGATTGTATCTTCGGTTTTCTTTCAAGTAGTTATTGCTTTCTTTTGGCAGTGATCTCATCTTCTTAAAATCGCCAAGAAGTCCCCAGATTTTCTTTAAATTCACGTCTTCCCCATCCTCAAGAATAAGGACGGTATCAAATGTATCCAATACTGCTTTGGCAACTTCCAAATGTTTATATGTCAGATTAGTACTTTGTTTATCCGCAATTCCATTCAACATACGGATGTAGTAGTTGTCACCCAGGAAGATCCGCGACTTTTGTGAAACTTTCAATTAGCGATGACTTTCGTTGCCGTTGAGCTTTTACGAAGTGGTATGCCGCCGCCGGCCGCCGCGGCGGGTTTTACGGCGGCCGGCGGCGCCATACAAAACTAGGTACGTCGGCTGATAAAACCCGCCACGGCGGCCGATCGTATCGAAAGTGTGATATCGCTGAAATTATAACAACTTCCACTTGAAACTTCCAATTCGTGGATCTTCCAGGATTCCTGGCCATAGCTGTACTCTATTACCGTAAAAGACACCAGTTTGATTTATCATCCATTTTTCCAGTGTATCATTTTCAAGACAGGGCGTATCATCCTTGCATTTCAACCATAGCTCTTTCATAAGTAGAACGAAATCTACTCCAGGGGTGTCTCAATTGAGTGAATTTGTATAAATCTACCTTGGAGTTTACTTCAGGTAATAAATAGTTGTATTCGAGATTCACGACGTCGATTTGTTGTTTGTCGTAGAAATATTCCCAAAAGGTGATAGATTGAGCTACTGCGGATGTATTTGTTGCTTGAGATGTAATCTTGAGCTGGTTTATATTCATACTTTGGTATAATAGACCATCCTTATACCATTGTTTAGTCTTCTTCTGGATCTCTTTCTTCCCTAGTTTATACTTCATTCCATATGATTTGAGGTAGGATATTATCGAGGTGCCGCCTGCTTTGTCAGGCTTTGTGAAAGTGTAAGAATAACACTAACTTGTCACATACCCTTCCTTTTGCTGCGTTGATATTGCAAGTGTAAGAGGTTCCTTCTCTCTTGCCATAATTTGTTTGTGAAATTAACGGGGTGTCATTATCAGATACTTTAATTGTTGTTGTCATTAAGCGTTCCATAATCATATAATTAGCAGCGGCTACAATAAAAATAATAGTAAATGCATTTGATAAGAAGCGAGGCATTTTCATCTTTCTCCTTCAATTTATTTTCAATGAGCCATACTCCAACTACAATGACGGTGTTGTAATTAGCACATATCTCGCCAGGCGATGTAGTATATATACTCGGGGTCAGGGACCTCCGATCAAAAGAAAAGAGTTAAAGGCAGGTTCACGGGTCTTCCTACTATTTACATATGGGAACAATATTGTAGTGTTACTTATCTCTCTCAAGCATCGGGTAAACTGCACCTGCCCTAGCATGCCTAACGTTATTTCCCCAAAAAAGATACCGCATATCGATAAATATAAGTGGTTGCGAGTCACCCCTTTCCACGGCGGTATCTACTTGTCTCTTTCTGGCGACGTATACCAGAAAGAGGGTTGGTACGTACCCCGTGGATAGGGGTGGTTGCGAGTAGTTCATCTCTTGTTGCGAGGGTAAAAAGGCAGGCCCTCAAATTGATTAACAATATACCTACACAACAAATAATGAAGTTAGATGGCACAGATCACTAGCATGAATAATTATATTACAATTAGGTATTGTCGATCATAAGCAAATGTAACCCAGGTAGTGTCTTCATTTATTCATTGCAAAATCAACTAATCATCATTTTGATTCATAAAATTGTCAACAAATAATCTAATAATATGGCGCTTCCCGAGTCAAGAAATAAGAAGGCATCACCCACAATAAACCAAAATAAATATGATACTGGACGTATAGTCGAGATTGCCTGGAAGCTGTTCAGCGGCGATACCGGTGACTGTCTAGAATCAAAACAATACCTTATTAAACCTTATGGGACATATAAAGAGATTGCCCGAAAGGCCACGGCAGTTCATGGTATCACTACCGAGCAAGCATCTAAACATGGCGTTGATGTGGATTTGGTTCTGGATGAACTCATTGGCATTGTAAAGAATATCCCCAATGATGGTTTTGTGGTTGCACACAAAATGGAACATGAACATACTGTGTTGACAAACAGTTTCAGTCCTAACCAGCAGATTGTATGGAATGATGCTCCTAAGTGTGACACTTGGAATGTCCGGCTATTAAAATTCTTGCCAGAAGAAGCAAAAGATAAGTACGAGAATCGTCTTAGTCATACTCCCATTCGTTGTGGATTGGGGCTCCAACAACTACACAAATGCGTGTGTGCTGATGGTATGTATGATTATGCCCATTTTGCTGACACCGATGTGCAGATGACCTGGGAAATCTTTCGGTATTACAAACAGTATGCTACCGTCGAAGAACTCA
>Ga0075439_12277_pt1 | contig 11660 bp, 8 predicted proteins | sample MintriSingleCell_FD_74264 | JGI IMG/M metagenome (GOLD analysis project Ga0075439, IMG submission 74264) | Marine eukaryotic communities from Monterey Bay, USA to study complex ecological interactions - Minidiscus trioculatus JGI Plate_4_G5... | ecosystem: Environmental > Aquatic > Marine >... | reverse complement strand
GGCTCCGACGAAGAGTGACACACATCTCATGACCATATCATCAAACGTCCCACTTGTCGGTGGCAAAGCAGGCAAATCAGTATACCCAGTCTTAGTCGGCGAAGTTGACAACTTGTACAAGTCATCCAAGAAGAAGTTCACATCTCAGACTCAGACTATTACATTAGACTTACATGCCTGCTCACGATACAAGGCGTTGGGGGTACTTCGCAAACATCTCAAGAAGTGGATCGATATAGCCATGAAGAGCGACTGGCCATTCGTAATTCCCGTTGATATTGTATGTGGTGGCGGTAACCAGATATTGTCAGAGCTAGTTGCTCAGTTCATCCGAGATAATCCTCAAATTGCAAATAGACCGAGGGGTAAACTTTAGGTATCGAAGGAGGTTTCAGTTATTCATATCTCTACTGGCCTTTTCATCAGTATCGTATCAACCTAAATATGTAATAAGTAGTATATAACATGTAGTTCTATCTTTATTCGACTGCACATACATATATCTCTACCTTCCCGTCTTTCCTATTTACTTTTTCTCATTCTCATCTAGACTAAAAGTATACATATGATATGCACTTTTATCGATCCATCTCTCTCTTTTCATTGTATCATACCATTGCCTCATACTCAGTCTCTACTGACTCATCAATACCACTACCAATACTAGCAGTACCGTCACTACTAGGTTTCTCATAATACTCATCATTGTTTACTACTCCATTCACATCCTTGGAAAGCTCTTTATTATGGCGTCGATGGTATCCATCACCACAAAATGCTCTATCCGAACAATGTCCCTCGCCACACTTTGTAGTTCGTAAAGCATTTGCCATTGCAATCCCTGACGTTGCAATATTGAATACACCCGCCAGAGTATACCCTCCAAGAAATGTCAAATCAATCATAGTAGTTAACAAACAAACAGGTAAATGATGTAACGCAATAAGATATGTCGATAATCGTGGTACATTGCACCCACAACAACTCATTTGTGCTCGACAACTACGTTCGGCTGATGCCATTATTAACCATGTCGATAGATAAACACCAATTAGTGATACAATCAATAATATAATAGCTTGAACATCAAATTTATGACGATGGCGTACTGTTTCTTCGTTGAGGTAAAGGTAGAAAAGATATGTTGCATCTCCCAGAACGTCAAATATTGATACGAAGATATCTCGACATACTACTTTGGTATCAGCTTGTTTGATTACTATTGATTCGGTGGTGGATGTAGTGTTTAGACTAACGCTGCTACTTGCTGATTGAGTAGGTGAAACCGATCTAATCTGTGGCTGTGTCTCTGAGTTCTCCATGATTGATATCAATTGTTGCTGACGACTTCTACTCTGGCAAAAACCTTATGGGCACCTCTGGCATATTGGTTGATGAAGTAAGCCTTCTATAGCTTTGTAGTAGGCCTCTCTCTCAAAAATCTCATCAAGTGGCTTTTCTAAACGACAAAGTGAGAGAATAAAAATGTAGCGATTGAACGGTATCTCCTCGCCTCAGGTGTTGTCGTTTAATCGCCGTTTCATTCATCTTTTTTTTGTGAAAGTCGAAAGTAGTTAGGGTTAGGGCTCAATCAGCCGTCTATTATCCTCTACCACTGCAACCTCACCCACACACTTGCATCTCCTATGAGGAGTATAGTACATATATCCTCCTTGTAGTGTCATATATCTCGTAGAGTTTGTACATTGGGTCGTTTTTTCAAGAGTTGCAAAAGAGTACACATCTTGTGCACAATTCGCAAAGAACCACATCAGCAAGATTATTTAGTATTGATCTCCTACCAATACATTAAATGACTCTATTCAAATAAACTATACAATTAATCTATACAACAATATCATTTTACGGTAAACAGAGTCGTCTCATAAATCTGCAGCAAAGAGGGTGTCTACTTCATCCTTCTCATCATCATCATCAGCCATCATCATGATGCCATTACTACTTCCACTTACTTTATTGGAAACAACAGCAGTAACTGCCAAGTCTCCAGCAATGTTTGACATGGTTGCTAGACGATCGATTAACCAACTGATGATTTGGTATAGTAATAACATAGTATGCGTGAGATTAGAGATATAAAGAGTGGCGGGTATCAAAATCAATATACATCAAAATATACGAGAAGAACAAAACACTTACTCGATTGCAATAACATATTCTAGACCACTCGGATATTGACCTTCTGTTGTACCGAAGGTGGTTGTATATGTCGTTATGATCAATACAATACCCGAGGCTGGTACTGGTGCCGCTCCCATTGAGCCCAATGTCGAGCTGCAGAAAGAGTTGATGGATATGATAAGTGTTGAGATTAGAAGACAGATACAAGACGAATTAAACAGACAGCATCTCAATATACTCACCAAAAGATCAAAAGAATATACTCCGCCGCGGATGGTACGATTCCATTTTGATATGCTAACCATACACAACTGCATATGATGTAGATTGATGCTCCATCCATATTAACTGAGGAATGAACACATGATAATGATGTGTATTAGAAACAAAATTACATACACAAGAGAGAACACACGAATATACTTCTCACCTGTGGCTCCCAATGGTAAACAGAATCGGGCAATGCCTTTTGGTATGCCACTGGCAATGGCACAATTCAGTGTTTGGGGTAGGGTAGCGGCACTGCTAGCAGACGCAAACGCTAATGTGTAAGCTGGGATCATCTTCTTGAAATAAATTATTGGATTCTGTCGAATGAATACGACATATCCACCAAAGTATACAACAATCACTTGCATGACCATACCAATAGAAATGGCTGCAACCAAGTATCCGATCTGAGTCATAACTTGAGTTATATCGGATTGAGCACCAATGGCGGAGGCGATTAATGAAACCACTGCAAAGGGTGTACATTTGATTATCCAAACTACGAAGAGCATAAACACTTGGAGAAGCTCTTCTAATACTTGGATGGTTAATACCCGGTCCCAATTCATATCTGACGGCACTAAAAGAGAGATGAAGATTAAAAAACAGCATTAGTACCAGCCGCCGTATCTCGTCATGTGACAGAAGCATATAGACAAATCTACTTACTCTTTTGTGTTAGCCGAGTTAAGGCCACACCAAAAGCCGCACCGAGTACAATCACTCCGAGAAAGTTATTATTAACAAACATACCAACCATATTATCATCAACAAGTTGCATGAAAAGTCCTTGATACAGTGACTGGCGAGGGTTAAGAATAAGGTATGTTAAAGAACAAAGATTAGGACATGAATGACGTGTTCAATCAACGGTTAGTGTGACTTACCTCGCTCAAGGATAGCTTGGCAGGCTCTCCTGAGTTGGAATTCGTTTCAAAGTATCCATTGATATCTTCTAGTCGGAAGACGGTGTTGTTGCTCATATCATCGGATACCATGCAACTGATTGTTCCATCCACCTCTTCGGTTAGATATGATGCAATGTTGTCATTCTCATCAATGGTACAACCAATACGAATATCCGCGGGGAATTCATCTTCGCCGTTTCCATTCTCAAGACTGTAGTACCGTGAGAAGATGATCGAGCTAAGCACTCCAAACAATGATGCACATACGGTAGTGGTCACATACAAACCAATGGTTAGTCCAACAATCTTGCCAGCTTTACCGAGAGATATCATACCCATGAATGATATAGCAATGGATACAAAAACAAGTGGAAGTACAATACATTTTAGGGCTCGAATGAATAACTCTCCAACGAGACCAATCCATAGTATGGCAGTGTCCTTTTGAGTGGTGTCCTCGGGGTTCCATGTCGATAGTCCTACCCCAACACCAATGCCGATCGCTGCTGAAATGAGCACAAAGGTGATTGGCCATGTATCCATTAGATGACAGAACTTTGAACCACATCCTTTTCTTTTGTTTAGAGGATCATTATCGTTCTCATTGGCATAAGTTGGAGTACTTGAGATTGAGGAAATTGATTCTCCTATTAAAGGTGATGCAAAGCTGGAACTGCTTTGGTTGATCATATTACTTTATAGAGGCTAGAGAGAGGCTTGATGATAATTTTTATTTTTGGGGTACTATCTCGAACTTTTTATGAACTCCAATAACTTTGTACAAATCAACACATCACGATCATGTCTTCAATAGGCCCAAAATGCTCAATCTTGTTCTGCTAGTGTCTTGATGAATAGACTTCCATCATTATCTCGCATTCTTCATCTTGCTCGTTCACATTTATTTTCACGTGTGAGGATACTGGGGATACCTCAAAATAAGATTGATTAGCTAGCGATAAAACGAGCCACCTCGTTAGTGGCATTTCTTTGTGGGCTCTTATTGCCATACTATCAATACTCTATCTGCAGAGGTTGTGGAATAGTATATCTTCCTTGTAGTGTTGTTTATCTCGTCGTAGTAGGGATTAATTTGAGGTGATTTCGTCGAGAGTGCAAGGTACACATCTTGTGCATAAAAATACTTTTACTGCAATAGCCACCAATCATCAGCTATCTACTATCTCAACTCTAATATTTGATACTGAGGTATTGTATACACTGGACAGACAACTACATAATACAATATCAAACATCAATAACAAATAAGCATGTCAACATATACAGTAGGGAAAGACATACAGGCACTCGTAGCCGACATCGGTAGCTACTCCACTAAAATTGGCTACGCCGGTGATGATCATCCTACCGCCATTTACAATTCCACCACTGCCATTGAACGCAATACTTCTAATACTAACAACAATAATAACGGCTCTAACTTTATCAACGGACCAAAACGAGATTTCACAACACGGCCACTCGTTGCCTCAAACTCTGAGAATGATGACGGTAATTATGAATTAGTAAATCCAATTAATTCAACTACCGGATGGGCATTCAGTCCACCTTCCCAAACCTATACTTCCTTTAATAATAATGAAAATGAAAATATAAAAGATAAATTAGGTGATGTTTGGGAATCACATGAATTAATTAATCGATATTTAGATCATGCCTTTACTAACAATCTAGGCCTCGGTTCTAATTCCAACTCTCAAGATAGCGTTAGTAATCATCCATTATTATTATTGGACAAGTCACATACGCCACCTGCGATACGTCAACGATTATGTGAAGTGTTATTCGAGACACATGATTTACCAGCAGTCTTCTTTCTAAGGGATGCCGTAGCCGCATGTTATGCAGTGGGTAAAACTACTGCCACAGTAGTTGATGTGGGGTATTCAAGTACAACTGTAACGCCTGTCTATGAAGGGTTTGTGGAAAGTCGTGGCATATTACGTAATAATGCATGTGGGGGTAAGTCAGTGGAGGAACAGGTATTGAAAATGATGGATGGGATTGTGAAACAGCAGGGTGGGATTAATAGGAAACAACGATTGAGGAGGGAGTGTGTGAAGAAGATTGAGAGTATGAATGAGGAGGCAACTTCTAACCCTGCTGCTGCCGATACTAACAAGAGAGACGCATCAGGACATTTCAAGAAGGCACCATCATTGCAACCACCGCCATTATCAGCTATACCTGATTACCTAATGCCTATCTATCAAGTACGTCGTATCCCGACGTATACTCCTCGATCGGGACCATTCCATAATTGGTCACGTATGACATTGGCACGTGAACTCAAGGAGGGTGGATTAGGCGTCGCTGTTGGTCCATTGGGATATGTTACCACTGCCACGGCACGTGCCAATGCCGCCGCCGCTGCAATTGGTGAGGGTGAGGATACTAATCCCTCCTCACATATTAATCCAGCCACGGCGAATAATATGTTCTTAACATCGTCCAAGTTACCATATAAGCTACCCGATGGCACCAATGTTGAAATACCAACATCATCAAGATGTGATGTGGCTGAATTATTCTTTGGTAATGATGAGTATAATACGAATTATCGTGAACAAGTATTTGATGATACTGTTACCCAACTTGAAGAGTATGAAGGTGAAATTGAAAAGTTACTTTCCAAAAAGAAGGATGACGATGACGAGGAATCCAATAAGGATAAGATGATGGGAATTACAAGTAGTAGTGCAGGTGAGGCGGGTGATCCATATTCCAATACATCGTACAGGGGTGAGAAGACTCAACGACATGGCGGGAAGAAGACGAAGACGTATTATCCACCAAGTACAATCTCCAAGAAGTTGTATTCCGCTTGTCTTCCTTATATTCGTACGGCTCCTCCCAATGATGATGTATTGGAGGGTGAAGATGGTGCAGCGGCACCTGCCCCCGTCACGAGTATCAATGATAACTACTTCCACTACCTTACCTCGGCACCACCAGCTCAAATGGTATGTGATGCAGCCTTCCGTTGTGATCGTGATCAACAAGCGGCCTTATTGGGAAATGTTGTTGTTTGTGGTGGAGGGTCGTGCATTACCGGAGCCGCGGGTGTAGGATCGGCATTAGGCGGAGGGGCCGGAGGGACGTTAGGTACAGCTGGTAGTATGGGAGGAGGAGCCGTGGCATCGGCATTGGGTGATGAGCATGCCTTCCCCGACCGTCTACGTGAGGAGATCGAGTCAATTGTACATCGTCATACTCCAGGCTGGAGAGTGAAAGTGACATCACCAAATATTAACGAACGTGCCATTTGTTCATGGTTGGGTGGCAGTATATTGGGTAGTTTGGGTACGTTCCAAGATATGTGGATTTCAAAGAGGGATTATGAAGAGTTTGGTTCTGCCATTGTTAATCGAAAGTGTCCTTGATAATTAGATAGGTTGTTAATTGGGGTATAGATAAAGATAAGTAACTTATCTATTCACTTACCAGAGTGCTATGTAGTCTAGGTATGTGTGATTGACTGCTATCTCTTGCGGGCTTACTATCTTGCCAAAGATACCTTCCACTGAGCATTAAAAAAACTAACGATTTCTGTCATCCGTCAACCGGGTTATGAGCTCAACCCCTAACTTTCGGGGAAACCACGTAACACTATTTTGCTGCCATAACTTAAGCCCACCGCAGGTGCTCCCGGAGGGCTAGCGCGCTTGCGCGCTAGTTAAAAAAAGAAATAATTAACTCTCAACTCTCACTTGTAACCATCATTCAGCCTCCTTTGATGAGTTCAGTGTGGATCGGAGGCATAATAGAGATAGTTACAGGCAGAGGTATTACTGAACAACCTATAGTTGTAGGAGGAGGTTATATTGCTGCAATCGATCATCTCTGGCCATTCAACGCATTGAATAACCATCGATAAAAAACTCAACAATTATTGTTGGTCTCAAAACACCAACAAAGAACAACACAATCTTGAGAATGACCACACCATTAGACAATAACAATACATCATATAAGCCATTTGCAAAATCAAATGTTGACATTGATAATAATAATGAGGTATCTACTCTATCGGCTATAGATGAAGAGATTATTAAAAGGACAACCCTATTGCAACTTAAAGAGAAGTTATTTAATTTACCACATACTGCCAAATCTACATTAGTTTATGCCCAAGCGGTTACCGATATAGTGAACGATGATCATTTATTAGGGTTCTTATATGTTGAGAATTATAATGTTGATGTGAGTGTAATATTATACACATATATGTGCAGAGAAAGTTTTTATTTGCAAATATGAAACCTCCTAACTCACAACACATTGATTTTATGTCTATTGCCCGGCCACAATACACAGCTTGCACTTAAGAGGTTGCTACGATATTGGGATACTCGGAATAAAGTATTTGGTGATGATTATATTCTTCCGCTGACGTTATATGGTAAGTAATTCTAGGTATATCCATGTTTTGTGCGTATCATATGCACTTTTTTTCTGACACTTCTCTTGTCCTTATTACTGATATTATATAGGAGCAATGAAAGATAAAGTAGATGTTTTGAAGAAGGGAGTCTTAGTTCTGCTACCCGAGCCCGATGAAAGAGGTAGAGCAATCATATATACTAATCTTTCTCTACTGGGGGGTGGCGATACGGCCGAGAAGGTATTTTTTTATTTGCAATGTATTGTTGGTTACTGTGAACTCTTTGAACGACCTCATATTTGTTATGCTCCCCCGTTTCTAAAATCCTACAGATGATTCAATTGTGGTGGTATTTGATACATTGTGCAATGGAGAGGCCAAGCTGTCGAAAGGTAAGCGAGACAAGAGTCAATACAAAGGGTATTATATTAGGCATATAAATCTCACACTTGTTTCTCTCTGCACCCCTCGCTGATCCAACACAACAACCCTTAGAATGGATTCGTAGTCATAAACAATGCCCAAGACGTTAGGATACGCCACCTTGACACCAAAATGTGGCTAGGTAAGTCGCATTCTTGTCACATTATATGCTGTACTCCTCTCCTCTATACAATACCCTCACCGTAACATCTATATCATTTGCCACTAACACCCCAAGCATTTCTCAAATCTGGGGAGACTACATTTCCAGTTCGACGTCAAGCATCACATGTGTGTAACCCGCATAATTTCTTTAGAATAGCTTCAGTATTTAAGGCTATGACACCCTTAAGGTCAAGACAATTAATGACACTTCATTATGGGTCAAGCAATAGGGTGCAAGAAAGTCTTGCCGCTAATTCATTACCAGCTAGAGTTGTACCCACCAATATAGGAGGATCATTTCATTTATCTTTAGAGGAGCTAGTTGCAGCTCGACTTGCAATAGAAGGACAAAAAGACAATATAGTGTCAAAAGAAGTTAATCACAGTGAAAGGACAAGCCATGGGGATATATCAGATGTTACCTCTTTTGATGGAGATCTAGTTAGTGCCTTTATGGGATTAGAAGAGGGTGTGGCATCAGATCCAATATCTAGCTTTCTACCACCGACAAGCAGCTCATTGACAAATCCATTCGTTGGCTTGGAGTTGGAGGGCATATCAGATTTTAGTATGGTGGCGGATCAACAACAAAGTGATACTACTGCCGAACCCAACTCAAGCATGAAGAGTCAGCTAGAGGAATTAGATTCAAAACCTAGCTCTTTGCCATCACAAAATGACTCATCAAGTTATGGTACTTTGCCTAAAACAAAGGGAAGGAAACATGACGCGCTAATATCTCACGATGGAAAGTCATATACCTACATACGTACTAATCCAACTGAACGATGCATGGTTTATAAATGTAAACATGCTCGAGGTACAGGCTGCGAGGCTATGGCTAAACGGTACTATGCAGAACTGCCAGAACGCACCGAATTCCAAGGCATTCATAATGCCGAATGTGATAAGGTCCGTGCCAAGAAGAAGTTAAAAGCGAAGGCTAAGCCAGCTGAATCTGAGATGAGACAAGCCCAGAAGAAGGCTGCACATCGACCAAACAAGAGCTCGTCAAATTTTGCAACAACTAAAAAGTTTCCAGGCAGATCTGGAGACGAGCGGATGAACAAGGCAGTTGCTGCCAAGAGACGTGATCCGAACGTGTCACTACTCGACGCAGTATTGGCTGGTGGTTTCGTGTTTCCCAATATGAATGCACCAGGTGTCAAATTAGCCGAGGCCAAAGATTTAGATGGTGTTAGTGTTCACCAGAGAAAGAATCAACTCATGCGCAGATTAAGAACCGAGAAGAAAAAGGAGTAGACTTTAAGCCTGTGTATAGTGTACAAGGGTTTTTGGGGTGAGTTGGTTCAGTGTACAAATGTCAAATGAAAATAGAGAATAGAATAAATATTAGGGATAAGCTAAATCTAGGATATAGTGTTGGATAGTGTAGTAGTGTCTAGTCTCGTGATACAACCTAGAAACTAGTTATGTTTTCCAGCTCTGATAATTAACACTCTTAACCCTAATCTGTACACATTTTCAATAAACTATAATAGAACCATCCCCCTTATGCTAGCTGTCATCTTACTTCCACATTCACATTTAAATATTGCTTCCCCTTTGCACCGTCTTCTTCTCCTCTGTTAATCGTGATACTCCCCAGTTTTCAAAACAAACCTCAATCTTAATCTTCAATGGCCGCAGCCTTCATTTGTTCAGCAACAGACGTCAATTTCTTCTCTCCCGTACTTCCAATAGTATTAGCAGTGATACGTTTCTCCCTCAACGACTCCCGATTAACGAACGTCGATTTCCTACGGAAGTTGTTCAATTCCAAATTCTTCCCACCCAATGCCTTACTAGCCTCTCGTTTCAATATAGCCGAGGCACGTTGTGCCGATGGACGTTTCGTTAAATCTTGATGCCAGCATGATTTAATAAAACCGGTAAGTGATGGTCCCCATACCTCGTCATGTGTCTTTGGACGTGCTCCTCGATGTACGACCATTTCGAGATATGTATTGGCATGTGTAATATTATCAAACGGTTTTTCCATCTTTAACATTTCCCATAACATGATGCCGAAAGAATACATATCAGCAGAGTATCCTGTGTAGGTGTATGGTGTGTGTTGTGGAGATGTATTGAGGGGGATACGAGGGTAAGGAGAAGAAGGACACAAGATGTGAGCAAAACACGAAAAATGACACAAGATGTGAGCAGATGACAATCTCTCCCCCCAGCCCCCACCACGTATACACACAACTAACTTACCATACGGTTGATTCAATGCAACCTCCGGGGCCATATACCGCAACGTACCCGTCTCCCCAGTCATCTTCCATGTCCCCTCACTAACCTTCTCTTTTTCATTATCACTGGGCACCTCCCGTGCTAATCCAAACCCAAATAAGACAATATCATCACGTACATTGAAACCAACATTTTCTGGTTTTAAATTACGAAATACAATATGTGTATTTGAATTGCTGTGAAGATATTCAATTGCACCCATTAAATCATAGGCATAACTCAATTTAATTTCCAATAATGTATTCAATTTTGAAGTTGATTTGTTTGTTAATTTGTTCATAATATTGGATGCCGATTTACTTATAGATTTCCATTTTAATATACGTTGATCTAATGTATCAATTAATTTATCAATAATGAAGAAGAATTTGGGTGATAATATGTCTTGATTGTTGGAGATGGCACGTAATTGTAAGATGTGTGGATGGGATATTTGGGAGAGTATCATTGTTTCAATTGCCATATCGACGAGACCTTGTGTGAATATGTTATGATCCTTGGCCTTTTCTGGACTTAGTTGCTATATCATATGAATGTATGTATGAGATATGTATTGATGAGATGAGTTGTGATATAAGAAGAGAGGGGCTCGCCTACACACATTGCAATAGATATCTTCGACTCACCTTGAGAACATATCTCGGACCACCATCCTCCTCCCTCAAACAATGCTCGGCAATAAATGACTTATCCTGTGCCTTTTGTTCTTTCATATCACATAGTGTTGTTGATTCATCCGATGTGGTCTTTTTACAATCATCAAATGAAGATTCGACATCATCGACAGATTGAGGCTTCTCATCGTCATTACTACTGCCCGTATCATTGCAATGCATACCGCGTATCTCTTTCACAACACTACATTTACCCCTCTGTAACACTTTACCTAATGTTAATTCATTAATACTAAACTGGGGTATAACATCCAAACTTGCATCAATATCAGAGAATAGTTTACTACTCTTTGATTTTGTCATCGAGATCTTTTGTTGGGCAATTTTTTTACACTCGGAAAGGGAAACATAGTCTGTGGACGCTGAGCGTTGAAGTTCTGCATTGGCTTCACGTTGTTCTATTGCCCGTAGGGC
>Ga0075439_12296_pt1 | contig 11662 bp, 10 predicted proteins | sample MintriSingleCell_FD_74264 | JGI IMG/M metagenome (GOLD analysis project Ga0075439, IMG submission 74264) | Marine eukaryotic communities from Monterey Bay, USA to study complex ecological interactions - Minidiscus trioculatus JGI Plate_4_G5... | ecosystem: Environmental > Aquatic > Marine >... | reverse complement strand
GTAATGATACCCATCGTGTGTAGCCTCATCCGTATGCAATATAACAAAGTCTCCTTCGCCACCTCCACCACCTTGCTGTGTAGTACCAGCCACATACTTGCGTGAGTATGCCTGGAGTGGCAATATAGTCTTGAGGGGTACGCCATACTCATGAGCAATAGTCCGACGAACTCGTTCAATCAGCCGTGTGAATTGAATGATGGTAGCAGCCGATACAGTAGTAAGTTCATTGAACGTTAACTGATTAATCCCCGGGAATGTATCAAAGTTAATCTCAGAACTTGACGCAAATGTTGGGAAGATGTTACGACTGCATGCACAACTGCAATCGCCACCAGCACATCGTCGGCCTTCCTCGAGAGGCAAGTCCTTATGTGCAGCATCGTCAAAAATCGCATTCATACCAATACGATTAGCACCCTCCTGTTCTGGCATCATACATGTAACATTCGTTCGTATCTGTTCACGTGTGAGAAGATGACGATGATCGGCATCAAAGATATGATGGAGCATTCGGGGTACATCACCCGAGAGAGGTTTATCTAATGCCTCGGCACGGTCCACGGCATTAACTACTGCCCAGAATGCCGTATCTGTAATCTCCTCAGTCATTTCCAATCCTGATTCGAGTAATGATGATACTTTAGTTGCATCCATTTGTGATGCTGCTAATGCAAGTTCTTCAATATTTCCTGCTGCTGATGCGGTGTTGCTACTGACAGCAGGCGGTGATACTACTTCTTCGGCATCTGGTTTGGTAACTGCATAGTCAGTTGGAAATCCCATCATAGGCACATCATCAGGTTTAGTCCTCGATACAACGGGAATTTCTGCCTTGGGAGAGCTCAAGGTAGAGGCATCTGATCCTTCCCTCTCGGTAATAACTGCATTGGTTGTCGTTGCCGCAGCCATCATTGCCTCACGTAATGGTATCAACATTGCAGCACGATCCTCGGGTGCTGATTCCTTATACATTTCTAAGGCTGCCTCGACACAGGCCACTGAACCGGCTAAGGGATCGACAACAGCGGGTGCTGTCTTGGGTTGAGGCTGAGGTGAAACTTTCTCAACAGGTGGTGAAACAACAGCTACTGGTGGTGATTCCACAACTGCATCAACAACAGGTGAACTACTCTCTTCTTCTTTCATACCAGCCTCCTTCCGTAAGATACCCTTAACTTCCTCAACAGTATCCTCTAATCGTTTCGCCTCCGGAGCCTTCAATCGTCCAGCACCAAAGCCAGGCCCGCCTCGTTGTTTTAGTAGTAATCCCTGTAGTGTTCGTAATGTACCACGATGTTCATCTTCATCTTGTGATTTAGATATGGATGATGATATTGCTGCTGTTTGGGGTGATAATGGAGCTGCGTGTTCGGCTTTCTTCTTTGGTGGTGGTGCCACTGCTGCTTTTGGAGAATCAATCTTTTGGGTTGGCGATACCTCCTTCTTCTTCGGTGGCTTTTTCTTTGGTGGCTGTGACGGATTGAAAGGAACCAAGTTACCCTGAGCATCACGTACCATTGGTGTTGTATTGACTGGATTACCGTTGGCATCATAAAACTTTTGTGGAGATGCTGCTACCGACGATGATGTTGGTGGTGGTGGTGATTTGACTACTTTTGGCTGTTCAATCTTTGGTTGTTCCGCGACCTTTGCAACTACTGGCTTTGTTGGCTGTTCAACTACCGGCTTTGGCTGATCAACCACCTTAACAACCGGTGGCGGAGAAGGTGTAACGACGGCACCAGCACTATTCCGCTTAGCCTTTGCCATTAATAACTTATCCTTATAACTAATCTGTCCTGTCGATTTGGATTGAGGTGCTCCGTTATTTGGTTGATCTTCAATTTGGAGACGGACTGTGCCTTCTATTTCACGACGTGCCTCTTCTAGATTCTTCCTGTATTAATTGTGATGTGCATAGAAAATGCTATTAGTTATATAATTACCCCAACAAAAGATAGCATACCACTCAAAAAACAAAACACAGACAAGCAAAGAAGAAGAAGAAGAACTTACTCTTTAGTATAAGGATTTTGATTCCAATTATCACCAATACTTTTTACTGAATCATCATTAAATACTTTATTCGCTGTTTCTAAGTCACCTGATAATCGTGCCATTTTACGCACTTTAGAATCTTGTTTTAATTGTGCAAAGTATACATCGGCTGTGTTTGACATTGTGTATGCATCTGAATTATACCCTGTTTATCATATCAAAACCAACACAAGGTAGTATACCAAATATGTACAACGTACAACATAACAGAAGTTTGAGCACATCATATGATATCATACACACAATGAGCAAACTACAAATCGATCACATCATATGCACACCACATAAGTAAATGAACTTACCAACAGGTCTAGGACTGTCCGTATTCTTAGATTTGGCAGGTAATGGTGGTTCTAACGCGTTGGGTACATTTGGTTCAAATTGTGGTTGTTGTCCTCCTCCTTGTTGTTGCATAGGTTGAGCAGGAGGTTGCATTTGAGGTTGTTGAGGAGCAGTAAAGGGTACCAAGTTACCATTAGCATCATATACCATTGGCGGTGTATTAATTGGATTACCATTTGCATCATAGAACTGCTGTTGTGGTTGTTGTTGGGATGCAACTACTGGAGGAGGAGGTTGCTGTGTTTGAGATTGTTGTGTACCCTCTGATACTCCCATCTTTTTCAACATTTCAGGACTTGGCCCTCCTCCAATACTCTGCGGTTTATCTGGATGATCAAATTCATTTGGATATTCTTTAAATCCTTGATGTAGTTTTGTTATTGATTGTGTGGTGATGGATGTTCGATGAATATGTTGTGGTGTGAATGCATTGCAGTTTGTGGACAGAGTTGCTGCTATGGCTACGCCGCTACCGATAATGGTTGATCTTAGTATCATCTTGACTTCTATGCCTATTTAAATATATATGAGATGTATTAGGCCGCCTTTGCCCCCTATGATTCGAATGATGGTATTTGTCTAAAAAATGCTTTAGACGTCAGTGAGTGCAAATCTCTGTACTCTCGATTGTCGCAATAAATACTCATTTTGTACTTGAAATACCCCTAATATACTTAAAAGATACAGTGCTATACAGGTTATAAGAGTGCTATATTGGTCTAAAATGATATTTATTTGCACGTAGTAGTATCTCGTATTTTTTGCAAATCGGTTAAAGTGGTAGTCAATCCTCTTCTGAGCATATCAATTGAATATAGCATATACGGAGGAAGTCAATAACATATATTGCTCATACGATATCGTAGTACTTATACATCTTCTTTGTGGAGAGGAAGGATACCCCAAAGGAATCGACAGCGTATCCTTTTCTCTTCATCATAATGGTATAAATGCTTAGTTACAATGGGTCTAAAGATGAACATATCGTTTATAATACAAGTTATCTCGTTTATTCAGTACTATATCATCTTAGTAAGTCGGGGAGTTGGTGCATTTCAACAGAAACATCATTTCCAAGTACCAATCAATAGATCAAAGCCAAAGCGGTATAGCAATCATAATCTTATACTCCTATACAACAGCAGCAACAACAACAATGATACCAATAACAACAACATTTGGAATGGTATATCATCACTATGGGATGAGATAATAGAAATGAGTACATATGGTCCATCGGAGCGTAAGATGCTTAAACTTCAAAGAGAAAGACAAATGCAGAGAGAGAATGAAATGATATCATCTACTCAAATGGATGATGATGACTCAACAACAATATCGAATCAGTTTGATACCGATGATGATCAAGCATGGCAAGAAGCATTTACTTCGGCAAAAGAAGATAGCAGTAGTGATTCTACTAACAACAAATCAGACAAATTAGACTATGATGGATACCAACTCCGAGATCTACTAGTTTCCAAATGGGGAGTACCAAACGATATAGACTTTCAACAAATAAATACTGGTTGTTTATATTGTACTATACTACCAGTTTTAGGATATGGTAATGCATTACAATCACGTCATGAGAATGAATTGCAGTATTTAATGCATTTACAGGGAATTGTGGAGATATTGAATAAGTATGATGTATTAGAGGACTTTGTAAACTTTGTTATTGAGACTGATAAACGACCAAAGAGAGGGACTGATTCTGTACCATATAGGTTAGATTTGAGTAGAGATGATATTGATAAGATTACTTCACAGTGATGTAAATGCCCCTTCAATTCAATGGAGGATGAATCCTAAAAGGATACCATCTGAGTCTGAATTTTTCACTCATTCATCTATCTTCATTTACAAAGAGCATTCATACAAAGGTGATTGTACATCTCTTCTTATCTTTAACGACTGAAGCATGCAAGCGGATATTAATATCAAGCCAGAATGTGTTGTATCGTCGGGACGTGTTCCAATCAAGAGCGAGGAGACAGACGATGAAGATGTGCACAAAGCTACCAACAGATCTAGTTCACATGAAAATCATCTATTACCAATCAAAAAAGAAGCAGTAAAGGTCGAGGTGAAGGGCGAGGAAGATGACAGTACTGACGATGAGCTTAGTCCGGAGAATGTTATATCATCGTCGCCGGCGTTTGATCCGGTGAAAAGTGAGGAGACAGATGACGAAGAGCTTGGAGAGGATACCAACAACACATCAAATGAACAGCATCTGCCTATCAAAGTCAAGGCTGAAGTAAAGACTGAAGGCGAAAGCACAGATGATGAAAATGTCAATGAAAAGGAAAAGCCAGTAGAACTCCCTGCTCAACCTAATGTATCTTCTCAGGAAAGTATGGACATTCAACGCACGAAGAGGAAGAAGAGATCTCGCAGTAGAAGGAAAAGAGAAGAAGTAGAAGAGGGTAATGGATCCGTACAAAAGGTTGCTCGGATAGAGTGTTCTGTAGAGGGATGTCATCGCAAGGCAGCTGATAGCGGTACATGTCAGGTAAAACATAAGGGATATAATCATTGTAACAAAGAAGGATGCACAAACCGAGTTCAGAAAGGAGGAGTTTGTAAAAGACACGGGGCAAAAGTTAAGACGAAGACTTGCAAACATGATGGATGCACAAACCAAGTCGTCAAAAGTGGAGTTTGTATTAGACATGGTGCTAAAAAGAGGACTTGCAAACATGAAGGATGTACAAATATAGTCCAAAACGGAGGAGTTTGTATCAAGCATGGAGCGGCGAAGAAGATCTGCAAGCGTGAAGGATGTACAAACCAAGCTGTGAAAGGAGGCGTCTGTGTTCAGCATGGTGCAAAAGTAAAGACTTGCGAAGAGGAAGGATGTACAAATCAAGCTCAGAATGGAGGAGTTTGTATCCAGCATGGAGCATCATGGACGAAGAAGACTTGCAGCCAAGAGGGATGCACCAACCAAGTTCAGAGGGGGGGATTTTGTGGAAGACATTACAAGCTATCAAATGTTAGCTGAACTCTTTTACTATAATGTACAAACTATTCTATTAAGGGAGGAATTTGCTTAAGGCATGGTGCAGTAGTGAAGACTTGCAGTCATGCGGGATGTACAAACTATGTCCAGAAGGGAGGCGTCTGTATGAGGCACACAACTTTAATTCATACTATTGCAGATGATTGGTTACATCTTTTGCTTGCTCATCAACAAGAGGATGCACAGGTGGCTTTGGGACGTGTTAAGGAATTACTAATGAAGTGGCACTACATGTGCACACCATTGAGTGAGCACTAGAAGTATAAAGGTATTCTAGAAGTTAAAATAGTGTTTCCAATGTTTATGTCATAATATAATATCATTAGTTCATTCATATCCTTTCTATTATTTCTAACCCCTTTGAAAAACTTAAATCTGACACCGATCCACAAGCAATACGAATCGATAATGGATTGATAATAGGATGTTCATCTGAATTAGACCCTTGCCTAAATAAATCAATTATAAATAGTCGAATTGAATGGATTGAGGAGCCGGGCGATCACCAGAAAGTGTCATCCAATCTGCAGTAGAAGGTAGATCATCTTTCTTGAACTGATTGCTAGTCAAATATAGTGTTGTTGTTTTCGTGCATCCAACCTCAAATAAACAAATGGACCAGTAACCGTCCTTTTGGGCAATACTAAATTCAGCCTCTTTTCCTTGCCACTGACTTGATTGGGAAAATGCATTATACTTCGGTTTGTATTTGTATGTCCCATTAGCCTCTTTTGTTCCACACCCTCTAACTATAATTGACGCCCATGTGACAACAGCAGCATCCGAATCATAATCGACTGCTGATTGACTAGCCTGAGTTGTTGTTGTTGTATTTCCACCGGTATTGTTGTAGTTTACTTGGGGGGACATCCAAGCAGGTGAATCATAATTTGTTGGCACGCCCATTGCTTGATGTAATAATCTGTTAGACCATGCTGGATTACGTAGGGGTTGTAGACTTGCAGCGAAACTTACTTGTCGGTTATTATTGGTGGCGGTATCATTACCCTGAGGAGATACTGATACCTTTCTCTTCTTATTACTGCTATCCCCATCTTTAGGTGCACCGACAAAATGTTGTGTCTGTGAATCATCTATTTCTATAACCTCCCATCGTTTCTCCACTTCTGCTAAAAACTTCTTGGCATCAGATACCTCTTTATTAGAAGATTTAGCTTGAGCTTCTATATCTTCTCTATTCTTTTTTGCTGTAGCAAGCATCTTCTTAGCTGTCTCCTCGGCTGCTGTGGCAGATACTAATGTTTTAGATATGAAATTGTCATGTGACTTTGCAGCTGATAAACGCTGCTTTGCCGCCTCGATTTCACGCCGGCCCTCGGTACCATGAGTTGCCATATTGATTCGATACTTGTGTAGAAATATCGAGTAGTATTGCAATATGGGACCGCCTTTGGTAGTACATAGAGCAAAGGAGGATAAAGGGGGGGAGAGGTATATAGTCGTTGTATCGCCATGATATTTTCAAGCTATGCTCAACTATCTATTCAGATCCAGTGCTATGTCTATGATGTCATCTTCCCTATTGACAATAGGCCAGCATAAAGCCGTGGATATCAAGCCAGAGTGTATTATATCGTCGTCGGTGGAATATGATCCAATCAAGAGTGAGGAGACAGATGATGAAGATTGCAAAGATACCAACACAACAAATTCACAAAATTTATTACCCATCATCAACATTAAAGAAGAGAGTAAGGTGAAGGCTGAGGAAGATGAGGCTAGCACTGATGATGAACTTAGTCCGGAAGGTCTTGTTTCATGGATAATAGGATATGATCCGGTAAAGAGCGAAGAGACAGATGAAGAAGAACTTGGTGAGGATATCGACACATCTAAATCAAACGAACAGCATTTGCTAATCAAAGTAAAGGCTGAGGTGAAGACTGAAGATGATGTTAGCACGGACGATGAATGTAATAGTGAAAACAAACCAGTGAAAACCCCCGCTCAACCCAATTCTATTCAAGAAGATGAAAGTACCCAACACATGAGGAAGAAGAAGAGATCTCGCAGTAAAAGGAAAAGAGAAGAAGTAGAAGAGAGTAATAGATCCGTTCAAAAGACTGCTCGTATGGAGTGTTCGGTTGATGGATGTACTCGTAAAGCAGCTGATAGTGGTACATGTAAGAAAAAACATAAGGGATATAACTATTGCAGACAAGATGGATGTACAAAGCGTGTTCAGAAAGAAGGCGTGTGTATCAAGCATGGGGCCAAAGTTAAGACTTGCAGCTATGATGGGTGCACGAGCAATGCTCAGAAAGGAGGGGTTTGCAAAAGTCATGGTGCAGTAGTGAAGAGGAAGACTTGCAGCCATGAAGGATGCACAAACAAAGCAAGGGGAAAAGAGGGAGTTTGTATTAAGCATGGGGCAAAACAAAAGATGAAAGCGACATGCAATCACGAGGGATGCAGTAATAAAGCGCAGAGTAGAGGATTATGTGATCGACACGGCAGGATAAAGAGTCGTTGAGACCTAGTATCTTTTGGCCTCTTATCTCGTGCAATCTTATGACCAAATCTACTTCTAGTGATTTTAAGCTACTCTGGTAAAGTTCGTACATCTCTTCTCTCTTCGATTGGTATCAAACTTATACACCTTGTGCATTCTCCTTGTCTCTATATACACTGCTATTCCCGTCGTCGTGTCTTTGCATTTAACAACTACTATACTTATTCAATTGCACACTCTCCATAAACCTCTTTACAATCCCAAGGAGCATCGTCCATATCGCACTCGCCATAGACATAACATCTGAGGCATTTTCTCACATCATTGATATACTTTTTAGATACCGCACGTTCTTCTACCAACCCTGCATCGGGATGATAAATATGTGTCCATGGTAAGGATGGTACTTCCAATGCCTCATGTAGGATACTCGTATTCTTATTTAGTGGTACCTCTACAAAGTTTACCTTGATGGGTGTATTCTCATTGCCAAACTCCGATGCCAGTTTGTAAAAGTGTGGTTCAGATGCTTGACAACTTTTACAATATTGAGAATAGAATCGTACTACGGAGATGCATTCCTTCTCATTGACTACTTGTTCTTTATATTCTTGTACAGATTCTACATGTATTATGTTCGTTCGATTGCTACTGCTTCGTCTTTTGAGTGGATTTGCAATTGCTGATAGATTGGATATACCCCTACTCCTTTTGATACAAGCATTGGTGGTAGAAGTAAACGCTTCCAAAGATCCAAGAACAACGATGAGAACTATGCATTGCAATGTCGATGCAAACGAACACATGATATGCTTAAAATTTTGTGCTTTGTTTCTTTGGGTAGATATCGGCCAAAGACGACCGCCAGTGTTATACGATAGACGAAGAGGAGAATAGATATATAAGACGTCGGCGCCGCTCATATAGAGACTACCAGTATGAAGAAGAAGAGGAGGTAGTACTTGGTTGTCAACGCAATCTGCTTCTCATGATATTTGGCATTTATTTGACGGGTTAGTCGCCAATATCACAGGGAATGGAGTCCTCCACCTCCAGTAATTAATTCTAAATTGCAATACTAATACTGATCAATATATATATATATATATCCCTAATCATCTAATACTGCTACTCCTCGTGATACCGAAGGAGCGTGAAATTGTTGAGGTGCAGTAAAGACTACCGCGTATCCATACATCGAAATCCAAAATAAATAGTAAACTCTCATAGAACCAAAATAAATAGTAAACTCTCATAGAACTACCGACACTCTCATAAACATGGCTAAGAATTCTCCTAAGAAGAAGAGTGCCCCAAAGAAGAAAAAGGCGAGCAGTAAACAGATATGTAAACATGAAGGATGTACAAACGGCGTTGTTAATTCTGGTGTGTGCTACCGCCACGGGGCGAAGAAACGTTTATGCAAACATCAAGGATGTACCAACGTGGTTAAAACTGATGGCGTATGTTTAAAGCACGGTGCGCGTAGTATGAGACAGATTTGTTCCGTGGAGGGGTGTCCAAAGTTTGTACAGTCCAAGGGTGTTTGTTGGAAGCATGGAGGAGCGAAGTGTAAGGTTGCAAAGAAATCTGAGGGGAATGCTAAGGTTGAAGAAACTACGAAAAGTGAAGACAGTGCGTCGGGTTTAAAAAGTGATGAGGGGATTGGTGATAGTAGTAATGTTGAGGAGGACGAGGCAATGGCTAACCAGAAGGTCCCTCCGATGAGCCCCATACAAGTTTTGGGCGTCTGAAAAGTATGATACCCAAAGTTTATTAATGTTGAGAGTTGGAATTGGATATATGTAGCAGCAGATGATTAAGGTGCAAATTGGTATTATTTATGGAATCAGAATCAGGTTAAGTTTTTCAAAGGGGGAGAGGGTTATATCCCGATTTTTATGTTGAGAGTTGGAATTGGATGTGTGCAGTAGCAGATAGATAGCTCATATTATTACATTACTTAATACAATATGGCACCAGGAATAGTGCAGTAGTAGGTTTAAATATTTACAATTACAGAACCCTTTTAAATTTTACCCTATACACATTTGATTCTTTATTATCTAATTAATCTTGTAATAGATATTGTTGAAACGCAGCCATCTTCCCCAAGGGGTGACGCAACAACCAACCATTACCACGATCTCTCCCCCATTGTTCCTCGCATGCTTTTGCGTCGTCCATCAACGTCGAAATATCATCAGTAGGACCAACCTTGACACCCTTGAGGAAATAACATCCCTGAGGCCAACAGTCTTCAGTCTTTGAGTCATATCGGATTCCCTCCCCACCAACAAGTTTATTCACTTGTCTTAATACACTCCTTTTGTTCTGTTTAGACAGCTCCCCTGCGGCATCGACATTGTTGAGGTATTCCTCAAACTTTATCAAGTAAGTGCTACTATCATTAATCTTCTTCTCGATAATCTCTTTCTCTTCATTACTCAATTGTACAATCTTAGTCATCTTCTTCTTCCGCTTCTTTTTTGGAGGGGTTACCACTGCCGCCATATTTTTGTCTTCGTCATCTGTTTCTTCCCCTTTCGTCTTCTTATCATCGTCATCGTTATCTTCCTCTCCCCCCTTAAAATTAGCTGAAACCACATCATCCTCTTTGAATAAACTTTTAGGTTCCATTGTAGGTTTAATCTCCCCTTCAATATCTTCCCTAGTCTTCTTTGCCATACTTAAATGTCTCCTTTGAGTATCTTCTTTTGATTTAGCAGTGGCAAGATCCTTGGATTTGTCAGCTAGACGTTGTTGAGCCTCTTCCAATATCTTTTTGGCATTAGCTACCTCCTGTTTAATATCTTTTACCTGTTTTTGGACTTCCTTCCTCTTCTTAGTTCTCCTGTTCAACAATCGTTCTGCTGCATCTTCAGAAAACTTTGCATCCTTAAGCATTTGTTTTAATTCGTCGTCCTCTGCTGTGGCTGTATCTTTAGACCTCTTCTTTGCTCTTGGTTTTGCGGATGTACTAGCAGTAGTGGGAGATAATGAAGGTGTACCAACTACAGTAGCGGCTTGTGTTGTTGATCCACTATCGCTGCTCTGCCTCTCCTCATACAACTTCAACGCCATCTCTAAATCTTCTCGGTTCATATCCTCATAGTCTCCATCATCGTGTCGATACCCCAACCATTAGAGATATGATATCTAATAATTTTACCTTCATAAGTTTCTCCGTCTGGAAATGTCTTTGCAACACGCCTTCCAATTAATGAGGAGTGGTTGAATGGAGTTATGATGGGGGATAAAGATCTTTCATTGTACTTTGTATTGGGGGAGGATACCGAATCTTGTGTATTGTCTTGTGCCGCCGCCGATGCTGCTGCTTCTGACTCCATTGATAATGGTATTAGGGATGATAACGATGCTCCTTCTTAAGTATATCCAGGTAGCGATTGCAGCTGACCTTTATGATACGAAAAATGGTAGTGCACAGTAAAAGCTCTTCTCATTCAACACACCCTGTGCCATGAGCGCTTATCTTTTAGGGGATACCTCTATGTGAAAATTGTCAAGGATACCAAACGAAATGCCACAATCAAGAAATGATAAAAAATACCTAAAGGTACCTAAAGCTATCATTTTACACAAAATACCTTTCTAAGTAAACTATGTTTGCCATTGCAAATCAATACAACTATAATACACAATGATCTATACAGTGTAATATGGCTTAAATATATATGTAGAATAAATATGTGGAGGATGATCATTGCAATAATGAAGTTGCAATTTCACATATTGGT
>Ga0075439_12468_pt1 | contig 11678 bp, 7 predicted proteins | sample MintriSingleCell_FD_74264 | JGI IMG/M metagenome (GOLD analysis project Ga0075439, IMG submission 74264) | Marine eukaryotic communities from Monterey Bay, USA to study complex ecological interactions - Minidiscus trioculatus JGI Plate_4_G5... | ecosystem: Environmental > Aquatic > Marine >... | reverse complement strand
TACTCCCTCGGAACTACTCCAACCCTGGCCACCTCCAATAGTATGCATTTGCCACCTATTGATATTGATGAAATAAGAGATAGAGAGGTATAATTGGATAGCTTAAGTAGTCGCCCAATGTTTCATAAATATCCCATACGAAAATTACTTACTTGTGGCTCCACATACGATCCAAATAATTAGCTCCATCACAAGATGTCCCACCGAACTCAGCCGCCTATACATGTATAATATGATGTGTGAGATGATGTGTGAGTGTAGAATATGAGCAAAACTAAGTGCTGAGACGACAATTCGATAACACAATGGTAACTCACGTATCCCGAGTGTAAAAAGGTTACAGAATCAATCATATTGTTATTGTCGTCATCAAAGTTACCAAAATTGATTGACGAATCCACTAAATCATGTGCCCGTTAGTAGCTTCCTCTTCTTCTTGCTTAGCTGTCTCCCTCTTCGTACCATGTTACGGCGTGAGGTTTCTTCGGCATCGTCAACCTGGTATAGTAAACTCATCTTCTGGGTCATTATGAAGTAGTTCAGAACAGCCGAGAGTAAACTTATCTGAATTCTTCTTCTTCTTGCAGTCCTTCTTTTTCCATTCCTATGATGAGAGGGGAGGAGAAGAGAAGGCATGAGAGAATGTGTGCATATCATATGCACAAAAGTCATTATTATGGTACCATAAACTCACCTTGGTTGGTTTTATGCCCTTCTTCGAACTTTTACTACTACCACCAGGTTCAATAATTTCAGTGGGTTGCCCGTGTCAGCACGTATACCAGTTCGGACAAGGCCTCCACTGTCGCTCATGACATCATAGTAATAGATACCATCTTTAGCCTTCGAAATAGTATAGCCTGCATCGTCGGTAACATACTGACTATTCTCATCACCATGCAGCTTTACTTCGATCAATGTACCATCAGATTGTTCTTCAATGACAGGGTTAGGGTTAGCGGTGTTTGCATGGCATGTCGTAGTAGCATCGAAGATCGACAGATATGCTGCAAATGCAACAGCAGTCGTAGAGATGTATGTAGTTTCATATTGTAGTATAATTGCAAACTTTGATTCAAATTATGGAAGCAGAGTTATTGCAAATCGTTATTGACAGAATGACCATGGCTGTGGCTATTGGTAATCGTCAAAGTCAAGTAGGTCACGCTACTACCATAATCAAGCTTAAAAAAGTCACATGGCTGGTTAAACTGTCTCACGCTATGACTTTGCGAAGTTAATGTAAATAGCCTCATACTGCCCATCACCTGCCCTTTAACCTGCCCACTTTACCTCGACTTTTACAATTGGTTGGCACAAAGACAAAGAATTACCCTGAAGTAGAGAAATATATCACTATCATTTACACCTTTACCTTTAATACTGAAGATCTTCATATCTTTACCTGTAGTACTCTCTTAGGAGCCTGGAGGTGGGGCGATTATAATTTGAGTAAAAGTTAGTGAATGTTATCGCTACCATTATAGATCTACTTCATATTCGATTAAGGTGTATTTGCTTGCTGTCCTCTGACACCATAACCGTGTTCAGGATTACTATCACTTATCATTATTACCTTTAACTTCATTGGTGTGTTTGATAGCTTTTATACAATTGGGGCATTGGTAGCTTGGCTAGCTTCTTTTTCGTCTTTGGCAATACTTGTACTAGCATTCTGCTTCTTATTAACACAAAAGCAACTTTGCTCTTCCCTTGCATACGTCTCCGCGGTCATAATACCACTCTTACATTCCCAAACAAATATCACTTCAGCATAGATGACGATAAACTGCCAAATTATTGAAATAACAACAAAAGCAATGGTTGACGACTTCGCATTAGAACTTTCTATAGTCCAATCCGTTCCTTTAATAGAGCTTTTGGAAGGAGAGCGAAATGTGGTTGTTCAGTGAACTTTGATATCATATGTAAAGTTCAAACTACTACTAGCAAGTATATCTCACCTTGACGCTCCAACTATCCAGAAGATGAGAATGAAGACTTCCCAAATCAAGCCAATGAGAACAAACGTGTATACCCTAGAAGGAATTGGTATCAGCTGTAAATTCTTGCATATCATGACGGAATAATGTGTAATAATAGAAGTAAGTCTTCCCACTTACCACTTATACGCTCCATATATGATTACACAGGTGAAAACTAAATTAAAGATCATTGCTAGTAAACAAAAGAAGAGATATCATATACATTATTTAGTATAAGGTGACATGAGATAAACATACATATTCATATATGAACATACTCAATAATTCTATATAATAACTCACCTACAACATTCTGTCCATCCATTGTAATACGGCCAGGGAGAAGAGCTGCCAGAAGCTGTACATAATGAATGGTTTGTGCAATTGCAAATATGAGAGATATGAGAATGCGCATATCATGTGAGCAAGTATGTGTGATCACAACATCTCTCACAAACAACTTACACAAGCAATAAACAATATCAAGCTCAATATATTTACTATAATGGTCGCTCTCCTCGAATCGCAACAGAATCCAAAGAACTTATGGCCCTTCTTATCATCTCCATAGTTTTCTTCTAGCAGCGGTGTAGCATCTGGCTGACTCCACGATGGAGCTGATTCTGTTTCTTCCGATAAGGCACTGTTAATCATTGTTGTATAGGGGAGAAGGTTATATTCGGATATTGACGATGATGTTTTGTAGGTCTTGAAATGTTTTTATATCTCGTAGTATATATGTTTAATCAGGAGGGAGAAGGTTATATAGGAGCAAATAGTTTTGTAGAGTTCTAATTCTTGATTTTGTTTTTAATCTCTGATACTGATCTAATTCAATCGCTGCAACCACTGTGATGTATAAGGAGATATTTGGAGGAGGTTAGATATGGAGAGAGAGTCTTTGACTTTATTGAAAGAGGCGATAGTAGTTAGGTCATCTTAGTATCAATCTTCATCAGTGGAAGATATTTTTTTGGCTTTTATTAATTGGACACTTGTCGGTATCCTCTTGATGAAAAAAAGCTCTGCTCGCCTTCATCACCACCTACTCGCTCCAGTCATACATCTCTCCTTCACCTACCTACTACCCAAGGCATTGTTAATATTGTTGGATAGTAGTTTATCAGCAGTTTGTGTGGTTAATAATATACCAATTAGTATTGTTTATTGAGGATACCACAGACATAATCATCATCACGCACAACATGTCAACCTTCCCCCCCCCCCATGCATCTTTGCAGAAGAATGTTAACAAAAGAGCAATACACAGATCTATCAGTCATAGAAAAACAGGAGTGTATATGTGGATGGCCAACTGATACGGTAAATATTGATCTCAACCGGCGTGATAGGCTGATCGCCCCATCACCCCCCTATCACTCACTGATACTTTTTACTCCAGGCAATCCTGGTGTAGTACAATGGTATATCGACTTCTTGTGTAAAGTTCTTCTACAACTTGGAAATGGATTTGCAGTACGCGGAAGCAGTTTAGCCGGACATGGATTAGATGATAATGTTGTAGGAACTGATGACGATCATATTATGCAGAGTTTTGATAGAGAACATCTCAACAACAACAGCGGTGAAGTGACGAAAGATAAGCAAAGAAATTTTGCAATACCATGGACAATGAAAGGTCAAATTATTCATAGAGCTGAATGGATCAATAACATACTCAAAGATTGGAAGATTAAACATCCTACATCACCATTACCAAAGTTAGTATTCCTTAATCACTCGATTGGCGCTCATTTCATACAAACAATGCTCGTACAACGTCCTGATATACTTAAAAGAACACAACAAATCATACATATCACACCATTTTTACGATTCGATCCGCCACTTCTGACAAAACTATTTCTAAGTAGAACCGCTCAAGCATACAGATATACTATACCAACAATAACTTCAATAGTCAAAGTTCTATCGGCAATACTTCCGAGGAAATTGATTGATATATACCTAAACAAAGTTATGCGTTTGAATTGTGAGAATGGTCGACGCATAGCTCTAGATGTATTCATGAATGATAAAATGGCTAGGAATCACTTAGTGCTCGGCTTTGAAGAGATTAGAGAGCTCAGTGAGTGTTCAAACGATGTAGCATTCAGAATATTGGAAAGCATTCAGACATCAATTTTGTTTTGTGTTAACGACCAATGGGCACCGGAATCTCATCTAAATGACTTACAATACATGCAAAGCCAATCACAAATACCAAACAATATACACATGGATTATATGTTGAAGATCCAACACGACTTTGTTGTACATACAGAGCAGATAGATCCTGTTGTTGAGTATTGTGTTGGGCGAATAAAGACCAATCCTAGCAATATAAAGAGGGATAGTGTTGGCGAGGAATCTAGCTCTATAAATCTTAGATCAAGACTATGAATATTCCCACTCACAACTTACACATCAAATCTCTTCAAATAACTTCTGACTCAAAGTCTCAGCACTATACTTTCTTTTCTTTATAGATATAGGACGGTTATCATCAGGTTGTGTACACAAATGTTGCGACTCTGACTGTGTATGATCATCATCTTCATCCTCTTCGTCTTCCTCTGCTATTTGATACATTGTGTATGGCTCAACAGTTTGCCCCGCACTGTCTTCGGTGTGGCACTTCCAAGAATTGAAACAATGTGTTACCAGCTCTACTTTCCTCCATTTACGACAAAAGAAGCGTATCGTTCGTCGTACAAATGACCGAGGAGTATTCATAGGAAGATCTCCCACTACAACTGCCAATGGTAATACTTGAAGATTATTGCACAGGTTTGCCTGATCACTTTTGACGATAAAGCGCATATCAGATACTGGATTCTTCTCTTTTCTTCCGTAGTGGAGTTCTCTTTTCTCAACGATGAAATCATCAGGCTCAAGAATAACCTCTCTATCATTGATTTTATAGACAGCTTGCTTTCGGTCGTCTGAGCGACGCACGGCATCCTTCATGAAGTCATCCTTGATTTCTTCTTCACTCATATCCCAAAATCTACCCCAGCAATTTGATCCGATTTCTACCTCACCGACTCGTTTGTATACTTTATGAGCTCGTCTTTCATTCAAAAGCTGTCTTAAAGCACCGAGTTGAGGTAGCGGATTCTCTATAGCTTTGTTCTCTATGATTGAGACAATTGTATCATCCAACCGAAGAAATAGACGTGGATACATAAACGCTCGACTGATGGGGAGTTTCACATACTGGAATTTATCAAAGTTGGTTAGTAGTTTCATAGCATACTTGTCATCAACTTGAGTTGTAAGCATCATACTATAATGCTTGTCTGCCTCTAGAAGGACATCTACCATTTGTAACTCTGCAGCCTTTGTTTTCTTATGTGTGTAAACCTTTTCGTGGTTAGCCATTCGAATAGAAAAGAATGTCATCGCAGAGTTCACATGCTTCTTAGGGTAACAGATCATTAGATGATCAGCAATTGGATTCTCTGGGTCATTCTTGAACTGAGAACTTTTCTTTGGATCAGTACACTCTCCCCTGGCCACAACAGCATCTCTAATCGCCCACGTCGTCCAAGGGCAACTGCCAAAAGCAGCCATTGAATCACGATGGAAATAGTCGATCTTATCAACGTCCAACCCATTGTGTCTGTTTGAAACTATATCAAAGAGGAACTCCTTCTTCTTGCTTCTTCCGTGGAAGTGGGTTTGCTTCTCAGGAGCATGCTGTTCATTTAAAGGCTTACCCAGAATGCACTCTTTAATGAATACCCAATCCCTACTTGTAAACACTGGATCATTATCACTATCATCTACACCAAACTTTTCTCTGTCAATACCACTACCAATTTGCTTTAATGGCTTATCTAGATTATCCCAATCGATTTCCAATCCGATAGAAGATAATGCAGCATCAATCATCATTAGACTAGTGTTTTCATGTTCATAGTGATCAGGGATTTCAGGCATATCAATACTATACTTTTCCTTGAATTCATTATTTCTTTCCTCATACAACTCTGGGTGTTCCTTTTCGTTTTTATATGCTGCATGCAAGAAGGCTTCAAAGGCATGTGAGAATGGACCGTGGCCCAAATCATGGCACAAGCCAGCCACGCGTAGACACAAAACATCTTTTGCCGTAACTCCTAACTGTGGCTGTTCAGTCATGAAACGTGTACATAATCGTCCAGCTAATTCCATAACGCCCAAACTATGTTCTTTCCGGGTGTGTGTACAGCTGGAAGATGCGCGTTATCACGATTTAGGAACGAAGAGAGAGATGATATAGTTAGTAATTGTGGGTTACAGATGCATATGTGAATAAAACAATACAAATGCGGACTTTCCAGGGATAAGCGTTAAAAGCACACCCTAATTGTTTGAGATTAGCAAGTCGTTGAACTGGTGGAGAATCTAAAATAACTTGTACCGCGGGAGGTATTTTAATAGTACCATGTATAATATCATTGGCCTCTCTACTATCTCTACTCATTGGCCATACTTCAAATTCATCACCTGTTGCAGTTTTTATAATTCTAGGGCGTGTCATGGGCGTACCTTTATTGATATTACCTGTTGTTCTGCGGGATGGCGTACCCATATTGATATTACCAGTTGAACTGTGGGAAGGAGATTGATATAATGATGACGATGATGCTCCATTCATGTTATTATGATTGTTGCTAGTTGTAGATCTTTCGGCATCTGCAGCAGCAAATGCTTCATTTCTATCACCATTGTCTGCCATGATCAATATAATCCAATGACCCCTAGTCGACCTAGGCCTAGAAAGTTTTATTTAACCGTCTCAATCAGTGCTGATTATTCTACTATTGTACGATATTATTGATATATCTAATAGGTATGATAACGGTTTTAGAATACAATCCTCTTGTGGTTAATATATTGTTCTCGGTATACCAATACAGAAGCCACCAGATAGGTTTATAGATTTTCAATTGGTGGTGGTTCGGAGATCATTGCATCAATGCCAGTGCCCTGGCGCCAGTTTTCATGGTCCTATGGCATGAAATAGCCCATACATAGGCATCTTTTATCAATGTTTTAGGCTTACTCATACTTCTTTTGATTTTGAGTGTACATTCAGGTGGTCATGGCCCCGTCTCTTTTTACAAGAAGGAGGTATCCTTATAGTGCTCTCTCAGATTCACATCTCACTTGCTCTTCGTGCAAGTAATGTGAATCAGGGAGCACAGATCCAGTCAAGGTATAGTAGAGGAGGAGGGGGGGAGGAGAGAATAGAATAGGAGGGTGAATGTCTCAGCTATCATATCCTCATGACATGGGTTCTCCACCTATAAAAGTTTAGTTAAGACCCTGTGCAACTTTTCGTTTGGAATACAAGCTTCTAGGGAAAAAAGCAAGCGATATTCGGCGATACCCTTTTTCAGTGTCTTACGTATTTTAAGGATATATTTATCGCCAATTACTCGCTTTAAATGGTGGTCCTGTGGCAAAAAAAAAGTCGAATTTAAAAAGGGCATCCATTCCTTTCCAAAAAGAGGAGTTTTCAACCTCCGGTTTTCATGAAAACTGATGGAGTTTTGTTTGTTAGTTTGTTAGTTGGTTGCACTCAAGTTCACGTAAATAATTCACGTAATTACTCCACCATGGTATCGATTAGACGACGGAAACGGAAGAATATTATTGATACGAACAGAGCTGTTCTTATACCTGTATTATGTACAACCATTTTAATACCATACATTGTACACCTAATAATTAGTGGTGGAAAGAGTAGCAACGATATCGCTGGATCTGCAAATAACAACAATATAAACAGTGTTAATAATATAGTACAAAATAGTAATAATATACTACAGAAGTGGAAGCCCAAGGTACGACGAAGAGCAGGTTCAGTAGTTACAAAGCCAGAGGACATACCCAGCTTGCAAGAATTAGACTTCCAACAACGTGCACAGCAAAGAGAAGATAGATATAATTCACTCTACAAACCCAAATTTGATGAATCTACTCTTGGATATGATATATACAATTGTCCACATACACCACCAAAGGATTATCCGATGCAATGGAAGGCTACCGAAGTATTGACTAGCTGGGCATCTAATGATATAACTACTACAACACAACGGAATATTTTTCAAGGATTATGCACCTTTGATTATCAAACACAATACGCAACTGCACTAAATTATCGCAAACTAGAAAAACCCTTCGTCATACGAAATGATCCAAAGGTAGTATCCACCGCAATGAAGTGGGAAGATGATCCTGAATATCTTCATAGAACATTTGGAGATGTTGAAGAGTTTAGAACAGAGCGCAGTCCCAACAATATGTTCATGTGGTATCGTCTTCATCATAAAAAGGCAGAAAATATTAAAGGATATGTAAAACCACTGAATGATGAGATTGAAATGTCATTTGGTGAATTTCTAGAACATGCAATTGAGAAGGATGGCAAGGCGTTGGGAGATTCAGAGTTGATTGACAAAGCGAATAAGATGAGAGAAAGACGAATGAGTTTGGATAGCAATAGAAATGGTGATAGTACAGATGATGATCCTCTCGGTAAAGATGAGGACGGTGAAGGAGAAAAAGATGAAGATAGTGAAGAAGCCAAGCGGAAGAAATACTACTACTTTCGAGTTAACGCAGATTTACGAAAGGCTAGTAAATCATCGACTAGTCAGTTCATTTATGATGAGTTACCATTCTTCGACCCTCGGAAACGAAAAGACTCTCAATTTTACATTGTCGACCCAAAGGAAGAGAGGGGTATCAATTGTAGATTCGGTATGAGGGGCGTTACCGCAGCCAATCACTTTGATATGAGTAGAAATATGATAACTGTTCTTGGAGGTGAACGGCGATACATTTTGGCGAGTCCAAATCAATGTAAGAATATGGCTTTATATCCACAGGGTCATCCAAGTGTTAGGCACTCATCTATAGAGTTGTGGAGCAACCCTCTAGAATGGGATGAACACCCTGAGTTCAAACATGCACATGTCAATGAAGTTGTGCTGCATGCTGGTGATGTTTTGTACCTTGAAAGTCCGCGTTAGTTTTGTTTTATCTTGTAATGTCAAGCGTTTATTATGAAGTCCCGGTGATTTGAGTGCTTCATTTGATGCCTTTATTGATTGCCCTTGCATATCATATGTACTAACTTGAGTTACAATTACCTCTCTTAATCTTCATAAATCGTAACAGCCAACAAATTGGTTCCACTTTATAGTCAATCTATCACTGAATTATCAATGTAATGCCAGGAGTGGAACAACATATGAGAGTGCTCACTTGATGGAAGATTGTGGTTTCAAAATGCCTAGTAGATAGAACAACTTGTAATATGTATGTATTAGCTCAAACCCAGTCAACTCCCGCTTCATCCTCTGATCTTTCCTTTTTCATATACAAGTCTTTATGCTCATTAAACCAAGGTCTAATCCATTTACCACAACGATCCCATTGATGTAATGTCGGTGCAACAGTATTATCATGTGGATTCAATATAAGACCATCTTCTTCCGAGAATACCATCATATCTTTTTGTGATGTACCATCTCCTCCTTCATCAGTGATAGCACTATTAACACATGGTTTACCGACTGTTAATACCGGACCTGTTCCCCAAGGCAATGTCTTTGTCTTGTCAATGTAACCAAATTGACCCTTGTAATATAAGTAATTCATTGTCCATTGATCTGTCGTTGATGGTGATTTACATTGTGGTTTACTCTTATTATTTGTATGAAATTCATGTACCAATACCGACAGGAAGCGATGTATGCCGTTTCGATTACCAATAACTGTACCCGAACACAGCATTGGACGTTGCAGTAGCTCGTATGCTTTTACTTTCTCTCGACCATAACATGGTTGAACATGTACTTTATATCTATCACTTTGTCCTATATTCACTGCTCTATGTGTTGACTCTGGTAATGTATTGGTATATGATGCAATCTCTTCAACAAACTGCAATTCATATTGAGCAGTACTCGCATCACCTAATAAAGCGAATGGATCTGATTGGAAGAAGATATCACGTGTATCAATTACCATTGACCATCCAGTACATGATTTACAAGCATGTAACCATCTTCTTGCCATTTCGAATCTTCCCCATTCCAACTTTAGATTCTCTAATCCTAATGAGCATTTAGCTCGTACTGTATTTTTAGTGCTAGTAGATACACCATCCATTATTGACGACGTACAGTTGGCTACTTCTATTGCATAATAGGTAACACCCATCTTATCTAAGTAATCTCGTTCTATTTGTGGTATATTTGGATTAACTCCGACTATGATATGTCCAATATAACCATTTGTTCGTAATGATCCAACTAACTTACGCCACCCGTCCATGAAATGTGGATAGGATGCTAATCCTACAATTGCATTGGTACTCGGAGGTGTCGGTGCCTGATGTAATAGTTTTTCAGCAGGAAATGGTACTACTTCATTCATTAAACCTTGTACTACTTCATTTCGATGTATATCAATAGGTACATTTGGTAAATTGATATATTTGTCATGTCGTCCTGCTTGGAAATCTTCTGGTGTGAAAGTAACTGTACCATCTGGTAATATTTGACCAATGGAATGTGCATCCAATGAATAAGGTTGTTGTTTATTGCTTCTTAAACCACTACTGTTTGGTATAGAAGATGGACCACTCTCAAATGATAACTTGGATGTGATGACAAAAGTTTGTATTGCAATAAAGAGGGCAAATGTTATGAGAAACCCGGAAAGTAACTTCAATGATGGACGACGACATGAACATCCATCTATTAATGACATGATGACTGGACCACTATCAATTACCGACCAGATATCAATTATGATATCGAGTAACATTTATGATATACCTCTTTAAATCTCACCAAGAGATGAAGAGAATATGAAGAGAAGAATCTCACAAAAATTCAGTGACCTTGTGGTGGACTCTTTTCAATAATCACTCCACTTATTTCATACTACTACCAATCGAAAGATAATTAATAACAGATATAATGACTGCACTGATGGTATACGAAACGCCAAGCTCGATATGCAGTGATCAATCTACTACTGATAACCAAACAGCACATAAAATTATATGATCTCATATTTAATTGCGTCTGTACGTCGCCACCACAAACTCACCATAGTGTTAATAATCATTGCGCTATAAGAGATATTGAGGTGAGAGAGCACTGTAAATGATATGTATGTATATGACAATATACTGCAATATATTTAGCAGTTGACGGTATCGTCGGCGGCGAAATCATTGTATATCATTGCAATAGTTTTGTTCACACTCATTTTTTTTATTCTCCCATTACCTCCCTTTTACTTATTATATCCACTAGCAAGATGGCAGGTGAAGAACCATTCCCCGATTCCGTTAAAGACTTTGTCTTTGACTTACATGATGCAGCGCGTCGTTCATTTATCCCAAGTGAACAGCAATCTTTATATACTCAGTCATTCCGTGAAATTACAAGCAAGGTAAATTTGTTTTTTTGTTTGTATTGCAATACCCATATATTATATACCCATATACCTAACCTTATCAAAACCATTATATGAACAAATAACAGTACTTTCCAAACACTGCATGGCCATCACCCGCAGCCGTTGCCTCAGAATGTGGTAATGATAATCTCTTCTTAGCACTCTACAATGAATTAACATTACGTCATTTACAATCCGTCAAACGTCCATCTGTAC
>Ga0075439_12342_pt2 | contig 11681 bp, 5 predicted proteins | sample MintriSingleCell_FD_74264 | JGI IMG/M metagenome (GOLD analysis project Ga0075439, IMG submission 74264) | Marine eukaryotic communities from Monterey Bay, USA to study complex ecological interactions - Minidiscus trioculatus JGI Plate_4_G5... | ecosystem: Environmental > Aquatic > Marine >... | reverse complement strand
GTGGTGGGAAAAGGACTACTTCTGTACAACCATCAAAGTCCTCATTCATGGCACATGTTTCAGCCATCTCATTAAGAAGTGCACAGAAACCATGTGATAGATTTAACGCATCAGATTCGGTAGCTGGATTCATCTAGTATATATAGTTGAGATAAGATAAGTTAGAAACAATAAATATCTCACAAAAGATTTCATTTTGTTGCAAACATACCTTCCAGTTTCCTGCCATAATTGGCTGACGAGCGTTAAGTTCTGTGACAACTCTCGGTCCACTATTGACACTAGTGAATGCATTAGTGCCTGAGAAGGCAGCTAAGAGGACGATAGTAGAGAGCTTCATGATGGTTGAGGTTTGGAAGTTGAAAATGGTTTGAGAAAAATAGGATACCGTGAGTATCTTTAGGTTCATAACCCACCTAAGACCCAGAAAGCACCTTGCATCCCTATGTTGTGAACAGATAAGGTGGTAAAAAAACGCAAATGCAATGAATTTTAAAGGTAATTCGGTATCTTTGGTATCTTTTTGTCGAGACACAAACACAAAAATAAACTCGACCATGGACAATAGCCTACTAATGACGACCGCTACTCTATAGATATAGAAAAGTAATTGTCCTGGAGTATACTAACAGCCTCTTGAATATATGTAGATAGGCTAATCCACTGGCCAGGACAATTAGTTTTTACTTGTTTATTAGTTATCACCCACTAGGTAAAAAATTAAGGTACACCCTAAAATACACATCAATATAATAAAACAAACAAATGACGGATATAACCACCGCAGATATACAGGAACGATTGTCAAAGTTTTGCCAGATAGTTGAAACATTAAGACATAACAATGGCAAGCTTTGGTGGAGGGTAGGGTCCACAGATACTGATATAAAACGTAACCCAAATGCAATAACAATTAATGATCAAATTGGTGTTAGCCTCTCTGCAATGAATGTAATAGATGGAAGGTGGACAAAACAATTTACCACCAATGTATCAATATCTCAGTTAGGCAATGGCTTCATCTGTCGAAAGTTTAATAAGTCCTACTTCGTTTCAGTATGTAATATAGACGACCCTTCATTTGCTCCCAACAACGACAATATTATAACTAAGTCATCTGCAATTAAAAGGCAGGTAGATGTAGGATTAAAAGAGGTAATTAAATTACAACAACAACGCCTCAAACGAGATAATAATGATAAACCATCACCAACTAATACAGCTCCGGCCGCTGCTACAAAGGTTTCTCCTCAAATAAATACACCCGCCTCAACGTCTAATCCACTAAATCAGAATGTACCAACAACAACAAAACGAGATGCAGTTAGTATTAATAATGGAGAAGACGACAAAATAGAATCACCACCTAAAAAGATGAAATCGTCAATAGGTATTGCTGATTTTCTATCTGGTAGTACGGAAACAGATGGGAAGAATAAAGAAGGTGGATTAGTTGTTGATATTAGTATAACTGAAGATGACATTACAAAGATACAAAATGCAGCATTATCATTTCTAACCAATCAATTATCTGCACATACAAACAAACCAGATGAACATTTACAAAACTTTGCTCAATCCATTCTTTCACGGTTGTTAAAAGAATCAAATGATGGTACGGTTAAGATTGCAGCAATGGATAGTCAGGGTAGGTTTTATAAAGATACATTTATTAGGCTACCGAGGAGTAGAAGTTGCAATCCACCGTCAAGCACAAGCACACATGCAAAGAATCAATATGTTCGCAAAAAAGCCAAAATCATAAACACTGTATTACATTCCTTCCTTGACGGTGAAACAAAGTTTGGAAAGAAAATAGCATACAAAATACTTAGCAAGGTCGGCGAAGATTATGATGTGGTTGTACATCGTAAACATAAGATTGAATTAGGAGTGAAAGATGTTATTGTACTACGAGACGCGTGTGGAGGCAGTACAAACTTTATGTATCGGTTTGCATCGGGGTTAAAAGCTCTTCGTCCGGACCTAATATTATTTCCAACAAGTCTGAAACATCAAATTGCCGTATTCGAAGGAAGTAATAATGTTACAAGTAAAACTGTACTACGGCACCTACAAGTAAACAAAGACGATACAAGATCCAAACTACTTCCATTATCATACGCCACAGAACCATGGGCTATACTTGAATTGATGGTAGATAAAAGCAAAGTAGATCATATGTTCGAACAATCAGAGAAATGGATGAACCCCAACGATAAGAATAAGATAGTTCTTACATACAATATTGACAAAGGGGGGGATGATATATTGGCATCAATTAGATTACTTAACAGAAAGAACGGTAACTCTATGAAACATACCTATATGATTGCATCCGTAGGCGGGCCCGTTATGGAAAGTTATAACAATGAGTTAAAGACGATCTTCAGTCCGGAGTTCCCCATCAGAGATATCATACAAGATTGGGTATACGACTCGTTGTTTGTCTTGTCAATTGAAGTACGAACTAATAGTAATAAGAGTCAGTGTCAGAGCATCACATTAAAGCCATCTACATTTGCTGGTATTTGTGTGGATCGATCAATTGAAGCTATTCTCGAACTTGAATCCCCAATGAAGATATCCTCGGTCAAGGATACTGATATCGAATTCGATGATAAGGTGTCAGCAAGTGGAGGCCCACCTGAAATAGATATGCCAGTAGACTTACAAAGTATGCTGGTACGATTGGTTACAAGTAAAGATAATGAGAAGATTGTAGTTGGAGTTGAGCTGAAGATTGGTGGTGATGTGAAGCTCCGGCAGAAACTACGAGAACCACTCAAGCTTCCAGACAATTTGGATACTTCCGTCAATGGTGATATCAAACTTTCACTACAACAAGTAATAGGTATACCCGCTAATGATGGCAAACAACAAAATATAATTGCTGGGATATGCAGTAACAGTTGTCTTTCCCCATGTGCATGTTGCACCACTTTGAAGGCTAACTTTAAGCAGATGACGAAGCGGCTCTGGGATAGAATGAAAGATCGAGGCTTAGTTACCGGAGATTATCCATATCCTGATGATATCAAACTTCGAGAAGGAGATATGTCTACTATCAAATGTGCAGAAGTATACTGCAAAGAAACCATGGACGGAAAGACAAAGCTTACCGATGGTCAACAAAGAGATTTGAATATAGTCACAGCATCTGTTAAAAAGACTAATCTTGTACATGAGCCGCCACAAAAGCAGACAGGCGAACCTATGCATGAGGCAGGAGGTGCAATCAATCACTTAACGGACAAGGTACGAAAGAGAGTTAGAGAATTAGAAGCAAACGAGCCGTTCATGAATATCATGAAAGCTGCTAAAAAGAGAGCTGATGATTGGGAAGAAGCATTATCAACAACACCTGCACCAGACCGAGTAGGTGATCCAACACATGTTAATCTTTTGGCTAGTCTTCATCGAGAACATACGGCCTTCAGAGTCAAGATCAAGGCACTTTACAATCGAATCAAGGAGCTGGAGGAGCAGAAGAAAGCCTCAGCAAGTGAAGGAGATGAAGCTGATGATGGTGAAGCTGAAGTGGACGAAGACGCATTTGATGAAATCAATGATCAAATTGATGAGCTACGTGAACAAGCCAATGATTTATGGGAACAGTGCAAGACACATGCCGTTGATTCCAAGTACAGCCATTATGTAGGTCTGAGTATAGGTTTATTGTCATTCTCCAAGGCTATAACAAAATTCTTACACAAGAAAAGTAAGCGTGCTCGGGGGAAACTAGAACATGCTTTCAATAATGCACTTCAATATCTTGGTGGCGGTGCATTTAATGCCGAGCATGGTGGATACGAACAGACTACTGGTAGGGCAATGAATACACTGAAGAATTTTGATGATATCGCATCGGTATGTGAGAATACATATCCTGCTGAACACGCATTGCACAATACAGTAAAGGCAGACTTTGCAAAATACAGAGAGGTTGCTAAGAAGCTATATATCTTGACTTGTAAGATGAAGAGTCAAAGCAGATTAGACAGTGAAGAGTTTGATGATGCAGTGATTGATACGATTGTTGCATGGAATGCAGCCTTTCCTGACGAACCTTACTTTAACAAGCTACACTTTATCATGTGTCACCTCCCAGAATTCGTGCGGCGGTATCGCATGTGTGGTCGTGCCTCTGCCGAGAGCCATGAATCTGCCCATGCTATGATACATCGGCTGAAGAACTCTGTCAAAAGGTTGCCTTCAACTAACAAAAGGGGTGAATTATTGTTTGCTCGAACAACTGCAAATCTCAAGCCTGGTATGGCAAGGAGAGAAAGGAAGATTAGAGAAAAGCAGACGGGTATAGCACGAGGAAAGTATAATACAAACAAAGAAACAAAACGTCAAGACAATGTAGACTTTGAAGCATCAATATTTGGAGATGAGGTTACAGTAGGCAATGATACCTTTGTAGAACTTGTCTCTGGCGGCCGCATTCACGCTCAATTGAAAGACGTGTTCTTGATTGTTAAAGCTGGTAAGGTTCCCGACGATTGGGTTGCTGGAATAGAGCAAACTAATCTCCTCTCAGCAGCTAAGTTGGAGCAAGCCAAATATAGTGATAAGTAATTGATGTAATGAATATGTTTATTGTATCCGTGTGTGGTCATATTATCGATTAGTGGATGTAGTAGTGGAAAGAGTAGAGGTGATTTATGAGATGTATATCTAGGCGGGAATTGAAAAGCGGTTGTCTTATCTGTTCACAACATAGGGATGCAAAATTTCTAATAGTATAGGATACCAACTTAGGTGAGAACTTACTGTAGGATACCATAAGGATACCTTCATATGACGAAGGAAGAACTTTTTACTTTTCAAGTTGATGGCATTGAAGTGAATCTACTGTGTATATTGGCCCCTATTGAGAGGAATCTATTGCAAATCTATAATAAGAATAGTCACCAGGTTGTTATATTTGTATTATTATTGAAGTTGTTTTGCCGCCGCTGTAGCGCAAGAGTTGAAAGCGCATAAACATAAGAGTATGTGTCATAGACCTTCAGTTCATAATAACAATATTCACTTTTCTTTGAGTCAAGGTCAATACCAGAATATAATACGAAGTTAAATAGACAGTTCAGATATAGAAACAGAAGAAAACAGGTATGTGAAGCATTATAGATATAGTTTTGCCAGTGTATTGCAATTATTTGTCTCAAAAAAATAATTCTCATGACATGTACCTTCTTATTAAATATACAGACACAGTTCTCTTTATCAAACACAATACAATAACATAACATGAAATACCTCGAAGATTCTCGGTTAACCCAGCTAACAACTGATCTAACAGGTGCAACACTAAACACTCGCGGCTCTGGAACCGGCCCTACACCCATTGGTTTAGTCAGAAGTACCAATACTAAAAACAATAGTAGAGGAAAGGGAAGCAAGAATAAGCAGCAGTCTGGTTCTAATAAATCAGCTTCTTCCAATAAGCGTTCATCAAACAACAAAAAGGATAGTGGTGCATCAACACCAAATTATTACGCCTATAATCCCGTAGGATACAGTTCTTACAACAACAATGGTAAAACAACATCCACTCCTAGCTCATGTCGTGTAATATACGGTCGTGTTGAGGCATACACTACCAAACGTGCTGGATCAGATAAACAATTAGCATTTGAAGTAGGTGAACGATATGCGCATGAGATGGAAAGATTGAATGAGGCAGTGGAAGCATTAAAGCGTAGACATGCCGAGCAGCATCAGCTTAGGGTAAAGGAGATGGGCGAGGAGAATAATGATGATGCTCTTCAGGAATCTGGAGGAGTTGTCAGGAGCAAAAAGAGTGAAAGAAGGGCAAGGTCACGATCACTTGATGGGGTAACATTTGATACTACAGCCTCGTCGAGTTTAGTATACGACAAGTCTACCACCACTTCCGAAATGATGGAGTCAAATGAATCTACAGCCCCACTAAGTCCACTTGATGAAGATAAGGAAACAATCACATCACATGCCAAACGAACTTTACCACTAGAGGGGATATTGAAAGAACCAACGAGTAACAAACGATGTCGAGCTACATCATTTGATATATCCACGGGACCATCCGCAATAAGTCGTCGTCCATATCATCATAACGAATCTTCAAGTTCATTATTGGCTGATAGTACATGGGGTAGCAGTGTTAGTAGCACAAGAATACATCATCCAAATGATGAAGATTATAATACCCGTCCGATTATTCCACAACCATCTCTTTATCAGTCGTCGTTGGAAGGTGATGGTGACAAGAAGAAGAAGACTGGACCTACAATGGTACCAAGACGTCTCATGACAGATTTGATATTAACACTGAATGCCTCATTCCCTGATTATGACTTTGGTGATGCCCAAACATCTGACTTTTGCACATTATCGACTGAAGAAGCCATGCGTCGTGTCAATGAAAAGTTGGGCGAGTTTGCTGCCACCACGGATGAAGGACGAGACTTTCTGCCAAGGTTTTGGAATGCACTGGATGATGTATTATTTCATGGATTGAAAGATTGTGAGGTGTATTCGTACTCACCTGCTTCCGGAGGTGATGACCCATTGGAGTTTCTAACCACGAGTATGGCAAATGAAACTCAGGTTTCTATTGATTGGGGTGCTCAAATGGCTAATCAAGAGCAGCCTGTGGTGATGTTCAGTCCTAGTGGCGGAGGGAGAATAATAAGTGGGGAGAGATTGAGTAGTGATGGAATAGACATGTCAATGTTGGATGTACCAAGACAAATCTCCCCGGCTATGGACTCTTCACCACATGTCACACTCTGGTCAATGAACTATTTCTTTGTTTCAAAGAACAAGAAGAGAATTGTTCTTGTAGCATGTGTCGAGACGATGAGAACACCTCAAGGTGGCGCCGATGAAGATGGCAGTGATGGATACGACGATGAGTATGAAAACAATCTCGTCTTTGACGAGGCTCGTCGAGAGAAAGCAGCAAAGGTAGAAGAAGATCATCTAACTAGTGATGATAGGGTTGATTTTTCGTCACCATCTGATGTACCATACTCCCAAGATACAGAGGATGAACATGAAATAATAGATGTTGACGAAGATGTATGTGAGGATCAGGACTTTGATACAGGCACAATGAGTGCTCCAACTCAAATGGATTGATAGGTGATAGACGGGGAACGAGGGTTGTAGAAAATAGTAGCTAGTAGCAAGAAAAGGTTTGTACAATATGGATGCATAGTTGATAAAGTTATCAAATGAGTGTTGTATTAGAGTTTAATCTCTTATATCCGTCAATACTCTGCCCCCGCTCAGTGTTACTGTTCTTGATGAAATAGCAGCAAGGTATTCAGGCTTATGCGTTGCACTGATCACCACTCCTCCTGCTCGATTGAGATTAGTTATACCTTTACTGCACTTCTCTACTATACTTGAATGCTCAGTATCAAATAGTTCATCAAATAAAATGACAGGATAATGTATGCTATTCAAAGGAGTAGCTTCTGTATTTTGTTGAATGACTATTGACGGTGCAACAGAAGTAATACATGCTGACGCTATACCGAAGAGGTATTGGCCCGATGGTGTTAGTTCTGATGGAGGTGAAAAGCATTGCTCGTGTGATAGGGTTAATATTGATGCAAAGTCTTCAGACAGTTTTTGAACTATCTCTTTTGTTTCTTCTTCTTTAGATTCTCCACCATTATCAATCTTCCATGCTCTATTGCATTGATCTATATTGTCTAATCCAAAGTATTGTATCCATTCTATAACAGACTTTGTATCATCGAGGTCAGGCTTCTCGGCCAATATAACAGGGGTAGTACCTTGTTCGATACTTGTTGGCATCTGCATAGCATCATCAACTTTATGACCATTGATGTAGATAGATCCACTCGTTGAAGATTCCATACCTGCCATTGATCGAAGTAATGTTGATTTACCAGATGCAGATCTTCCGACGAGTAGTATAACTCCATCATCGTATTCAGAAGAAGCCGTCTTTTCTTTTGATGGCGATGCTGATGTTACCCCAAATGATAGATTGACATCTTGTATTGCAAATTCTCTTTTGGGGACAGACGAGAATAGTTTATTCATCAAAGTTAGAGGATCTTTCATGCAATAGAAGAGGTTGTATGAGATATCATATCAATATAAAACCATATACATACAACAACATCAAAAGGTTTGTATAAGATATCATATCAATACAGCTTAAACATACACACAACATAATATATCTTACATTTTTGAGAGACATTTTCGAGAGCAATATTGGATGGCCGAGGAGTAATGTTTAAAGCAAAAGCATCATTTGTATCCACAAACAATACAATGAGGTAAATCAACAGTGTGTGATATATCATATGCGATAATTGCGGCGTCATCTCTCGCCTCTTCTCCATCAAATGAGTACGATGAGTTTGTCCTTGTCATTTTTTAGTAAGTACCGAGACGGTATCCTAAAAAGTCCTCCTTCCTTCTTTGTGGCAACGCTTTACTGATATGAGGAACTACAAATACACTATAGCTATATTAATACTCTTTAGCCATTAAACTTGCTGTTCTACCTTCCATTCTTTGAGAGTCAACTCGATATCCTTCCCACTTGTTGCATTTTGAAATCCTAAAGCTATCTTTTGAGATCCTGGCTTTCTAATACCACTACCACTATCTCCTCCACCTCCACCGAGAACAAGCATCTCAATGACTCGAGACTGAAACTCAGTATTTCCTCGTATTGACTGCTTCAACAACCAAAGTGATCTACTGAATTCAGCAAGGACACGACAGTAAAGAGCATCTTTTGCATTGAATGTATTGTCTAGTATGCGTACGGTCATACCAGGAACCAAGACACAATAGACGAAGTCAAAGAAAGCGTTGATAACATTTGGAGGAGATTGTTGATTACCACCAGCAGCACCACCCCACTGGTTGATTAGCTCACAAAAGAACTGCACACATGTCTTATTCATGACTGGATCGGGCACTGAGGAAGCACCATCATACATGAGTTGTAATATATCTCCCAGTGATGACACATTCGTTTGAGAATATAAGACTGGCGAGGCATTGTGAAGAGCAATGTGCTGAAGGGTTGCAAATGCTTGTTTTCGTACACTCAATTGCTCTGTTATGTTTCCAGTCTGAATTGCAAACACTTTTTGGATGAAAGGTAGTAATGCCAAGTCTATTGCGGCAACAACCTTTTCCTTGAACTTGATGCATAATTGATTCATTAGCTGTGATATATCCAATATGTCCTCCTCTAAAGTACAATGTAATAGCAACGGAGGGAAGAAAGTAGGCATCAAAGGTAGTACTCCTTCTCCAAGACAGAATATCATACGTTGTATAAGCACTGCTGACCGAGATCTAACCAATGGCGATGAAGGCAAGGCTAAAAGAACTTTTCTGCATACATCTATAGCAGCAACGAGAACTTCTTGAACACCAGGCGGTGGATGCTTTTGCCAACCTTTACTCAACTGGGCAATAGCAGAGACTGATAAGGAAAGCTGTTCTCCATACGTCTCTACATCTCGAGTTATCTCGGGATTATGGAGTATAGTCTCTATGGATTGAATATGTGGTGTAAGGACTGCAGTTGCACATCGGACTTGGATATCACTGTCCAAGCCAGTCGTACCCAGCAACAAGCCAGTAGCTTCAAACAAGTAGAGTGCTTCGTTTGCTGGTATGTCTACATTTGTCTGTGCTCCTGGAGGAGGAAATAGTAACGTCTGTATGCCTTCAACAATCGCCTCAACATGCGGTTTCATAGCTTTGGCACCAACAGACTTGATTAGTCGGAGTAATAGATAACAGCATCGACACCTAACTCTAGCATGGGGATGTTGTAATCCTCTATTGCCAGATAATGGCCCTAAAAAGATTGTCAATAATTCTGGGCACTCCTTCAATATAGCTCCATACCTCACAGATATGTCATAGTACAAAAGCAATACCTCTCGATGTGGATGGGAAGCTACATCACTACGATGTATTGCCATGACTATCTCTTTGAATCCAGAGTCCTTCAGCGCGGTCTTCGCTCCCGTCGGCCTTCGTCCTTCTCCGTAATGATATACAAGACGAAGTCCTACTTCTATGTCGGGCGTGGGAGATGATGATAGCGGTTGAGGAATCGACGATAGACACTGTCCAATGAACTGTAATGCAATGTCGTGGCGCAAATGTACGATGCGTTGATATAACTTTCGTAAGTTTGCTCGATATAACTCCTCCTCTGCCTCGTCTTCATCCTCGTAATCGTACTCGAAATCGTTAGGGTACTTCATTCGTAGATGCAAGATTATAAGTATACGGGGCAAAATCTTGTTGCATATTGATGTGTCACTAAACAAATTAGTCCAATGTTGCTCCTTTTTCTCAAGCGACTGAAGAAGGCGTGTCATGAGATCAATTACCGCACCTGACACATCAATGCTATCATATGCAAGACATGCCAATACCAGTTCAAAACATTGTTTCATTTGTATATTGGTTGTTTGAGATGTAGAATCAATCTCCCATCCCTGAATTAATGCCAACCCGGCAGTATTAATTAGTTCTGCAGCTGATGAAACCGCTTCGACTTGTGTACCATCTATATTGATTAGATCAAGCTTACCACCACTTGTTGCCGAAGTACCGTTGTTACCATTGGTTTGTATCTGGGATAACTGAAACATGGTCCCAAATATATCAAGTTGAGTAAGCAAATCCAACTTCTTTTGCTCATCCATACCTCTGTCAATTACCTCTTCTAAACAATTTGCACATTCTACCGAAATCATTGTTTTTTGGGTAGGTTCCTCCTCATCATGGTCACTGGTACTGCAAGAAGACGCACCACCTAATCCTTTCAGTAGTATTTGTATCAAGTTGGGATTGGTAGCTAGTCTTATATCAATCCAGGAGAGATATCGTTTCAATGTAGCCAAAGCACGTACAGCCAATGTCAATAACATTTCACTCTCTTGAGTTTGTACACCACTAGTAGTAATAGCGACCACAACGTCTAGTAACCATCCGACAATATTTGCAGTATCACTATTCTCCAAGGGTATAGGTTGGGTATTACCACTCTCATTAGTAATAGCAAATCCACGAAGTGTATCCTTCACTTGTTCTCTCCGTATCCTCTCTCTATTATTGTTTGATACATTACTACCTTCATCTGCAACCGAAGGGTATACAATCTCATCACTAACTGCATGCAATACTGAAAGATACATTCCCATACTAGCCATCTTTTCAATTGTAATACTACTATGTCCATTATTGATTGATGTTGATAAGTTTAATGCAACCAATATATCATTTAATGGAGTATTCCACTCTATGGGATACTCTTCTCTAATTAATAATGCTATTAATACTGCTACTTTTGTTATAACAAAGTTTGGCATTGATTGTAAATTGATAGAATTTGATATAGTTGATAGTATTAGTGATTTGAGTTGTGTTCGAAGTGATGTAAAGTTTGAGGGTAGTAAGCATGATAGAATGGGAGAGCGTTGCAATGTAGTTAAGGCATAGAATGCGACTGAATCATACTGAGCTGCAATATTTTGATTGTGGCCATTGTTAGCTGTATTACTACCACCCCAACCCCGTCTACGGAGCAATTCTATACAAGCTTCTGCCAAACCATCACTTTGTTGTGTTCTTTCATTGTCTAGTTGCTGCGACGATTG
>Ga0075439_14415_pt1 | contig 11685 bp, 13 predicted proteins | sample MintriSingleCell_FD_74264 | JGI IMG/M metagenome (GOLD analysis project Ga0075439, IMG submission 74264) | Marine eukaryotic communities from Monterey Bay, USA to study complex ecological interactions - Minidiscus trioculatus JGI Plate_4_G5... | ecosystem: Environmental > Aquatic > Marine >... | reverse complement strand
GTGATCGGAGATGAAGGAGAAGAGAGGTGGAGTCTATGGTCTATACTTTAATAAGCATGGGGATATTGTGGATTACAAACAGTTACTATCGGGTACGACTCGTAACTGTAGTGGGGGCAAGACTACTTGGAATACATGGCTGAGTTGTGAAGAGTATGGTCGTGGTCAATGTTGGCAAGTCGATCCGAAGAATCAAAGGCCACCACAAATCACAAAGCTAGGTGGCAGTGGAGGCAACTATGAAGCGGTGGCAGTCGATCATCGAAGGAAAAGACAACCAATATTTTACGTGACGGAAGACTCTGAGTTTGGTGCACTGAGACGATACATGCCTCCGTATTCACAAGCAACGAATGAACCATTCACTGGTTGGGATACACTGCACCAAGAAGGAGGATCAACATCATACTTGCAATTCCTTGACAATAGTAGGTTTACATGGACGAACGATGAACAGGCAGCACGGAACTCCCAAGCTCAGTACTATCCAAACGTCGAAGGCGTCGACTTTGATACAGAGAATGGTGAATTGTACTTTGTATCGAAGAAGAAACAGGTACTCTTTGTTCTTAACTTGTTAGCTCGGACATATACTGCTTCTACCACAAAGTTTGGAACTTTGCAGGAAGGTGGAGAGTTCAAACAAGGACCTGATCATATAGCAACACATGGCGACTATCTGTACTTGACAGAGGATGGCGGGACTTCGGTCGGTGCCTATGCACTTCATAAGCCCACTGGAAAGAGATATGCCATGTTTGAAGCATATACTGGTAAATACCACGGTGACGAGACTACAGGATTGCAAATTAGTTCTGATGGCACAAAGATGTATGCCGCCTTCCAAGATTGTGGGTGCAGTGGATCAAATAGTGGGACAAATCCAAACTGTGGTTGTTTAATGGAGTTTAGTAGGGATGATGGCAGATCGTTCGATGGTGCTACGGTGGGTCTCAAGTTTCACTCTGCATCTTGAAGTTTGGAATAGTTAGTTTTAGCTAGATTTAACAGGTAGAGAGATCTTTAGGATATAGTCATGTATACATTGTCTATAAGAAAGGAGGAGAGGCAGGAGGGCGGGGGGTTGTGTTCGGATACCAATATGGGTATCCTTTGTCAAAGTGTCATAATCACTAGATCGAGAGCAACATATACCCCCTCTTCTACTGTATAACAAATGACATTGATATGAAAAGAGAATGCTATGCTTAGGCAGGCTAAGAGGGTGTAAGTCAAAGCCAAGAATCATCAGGGGATGGAAATGGGTTAGATCGCTAAATAATGCCTCTCCCCCGAATTGAAATGCTGCTATTCCTAAGTTGCCTCTAATAGGCCACCATTATACATCATCAATGATATTGCCAATGTCTATTCGTTGTTGCCTTCTTTTATTTGGTCATCACAAATCATTTGCTACGGCTTTCTCTGCAACTCGACGACGCTCCTTGGTATCTTCTACATCATTCATTGCAATTGCAAAGAAATATCACCCACAAGTTGTGTCATTACTCAATAGAAGTTCCTCTACTACTATCAGACTAAATGTCATCCCTATCGTCATCATCAACCTCTTCCTCTTGTTTACCGACAAAATGGTCAGATATACTCAATAACAGCAAATCATCAACAAACAATAATATCGAAACATACACAAACAATCTTTTTCCACCATTAACAAGCAAATCACACAAGGGATCACACGGTCGTATTGCAATCATTGGTGGTTCCGACAAGTATACAGGTGCTCCATACTATGCATCCCAATCGGCACTAAATTGTGGTGTAGATCTAGTGACTGTATTTTGTGCACAAGAGGCGTCTGTGCCGATTAAAAATGTTACTCTCCCGAGTTAATGGTTCAAAGTGTATACTCTATTGAGGCATTGAATACACTGCAGAAGGAAGAAGATATATTATTGAAGCAGCTGGAAGAATGCAAACAATCCAATGATATAATCATGGATACAAGTGCAACTGCCACTGCTGATGATACTAATGCAAACAATAGCAACAATCAAGAGATGGAACAAATGTTAAACAAACTTGAAAATTCCAACGAGAAGCAACATCTATTAATAGCAAATGAAATACAATCTGAGAATGAAAAGATGGATGAATTGGCAGATCGATTAAATAAGATGAAAAGATTAGGTCAACAGTTGCAAGATGTCAAGGATAGACAAGATGCATACATTACTGAATCAGTAGAGAGTATAACAACAATGTTGCCATTACACGCATTGTGCATCGGTCCTGGCTTGGGACGACATTCATTGGTATTCAAGGTAGTTTCTCAAGTTATATACAAAGCAATGGAATTGAATTTGACATTGGTATTAGATGCAGATGCACTATACATGTTGAGTTTAGAGGAGTACAGTAAATTATTAGTTGAATTGAGAGGGTATGAAAAGTGTGTCATGACACCAAATGTTATGGAAACGAGACGATTGAATGATGCACTGTCATTCTCCGGTAAAGGTAGTATTAATTGTAGTAAATCAATATCAGACAACCACAACATCATCGTGCAAAAGGGCAGTATAGATACGATATCAAACATACATTCTAAAATGTACTGTGAAGAAGAGGGAGGTTTAAAACGAAGCGGCGGCATCGGAGATGTATTGGCCGGTACTATATCAGCTTTCATGGCTTGGAATACAATATTAGATACTGATAGTGATATGGAAGTTACAAAGAAGCAACAACAGAGAGTATTTGCATGTTGGACAGCTTGTGTGGCAGTTAAAATGGCTACCAAGGCTGCATATGATAAGAAACGACGATCAATGTCAGCACTTGATGTATCGGGAGAGATTGGTAATGTCCTTGATGATTTAGAGCAAGGATTGTGATTAAATTGTGAGACTGAAGTGCTTCGATGAGACAATTAGTTAATGGCAGAGTAGTGTCGGTATCTTTTGTCGATCATGAATGGTTTAGTATTTGAGAATTTAAGTTTGACCAAACCCGCATGTTAGCCACTCCAAACTCAACCTTGACTTCACTTTCATTAAACCTTGACTGCTCCAATCAATCAGTTATCTATCAATTCTAAGTTATCAGGTAGTATATTACTTTTCAACCATGTCATCATTTGAAACCTTTGCTCTACTGAGCAGTACTAAAATCGACAACAAGTACGATGAGCTTCAGTCACTTATTGATTTAGATCGTTTTACATCTCAATTAATAAATAGTAATGGAGAGAATCCTCTTCATGTTGCCTGTAAAAATCCACATGTCACATTGAGGGTTGTTAAGTTATTACTGAATGCTTGGCCAGAGTCAATCTCTCAACCAAATCGGCATGGTAATCTTCCCATTCATTATTTCTGTAGGAATGTGAAATTAGATGAGACAGTATCAGTTGATATTCTGAATTACCTTCTTGAGACATCTCCGGAATCAATTCAAGGTGAGGATTCAGTTGGTGGATTACCAATTCATACGGCTGCTAGGTACGGAAAGTCACTCGGATTTCTCAATATACTCGTTGATTCGCATCCAGAATCTGTCAGGATTATACGTGGGGAAATAAGGGCGCTTCCGATTCACTTGGCATGCAGCAGTGACAATTGCAGGCTCGATACTGTTGAGTATTTGCTTGAAAAGTACCCTGGAAGTATTAATGTTGAAGCATACGCAGGATGGCTGCCAATACATCATGCAGCATATAGTAAGGGGTCACAATCAGCTGTCATTATCGAGCACTTGATGCTAAAAGATCCAGATTGTGCATCAAAGGTAACGGAGGATGGGAGTACTCCATTGTTTTTGGCCTGTTACTCTCATCCAAACCTTACTGCAATACAGCTCTTATTTGATGTCTATCCTGAGGCTATTCTTATAAGAAACAGTGAGAGGAAGACGCCTCTTGAATGTGCCAGAGAGTATATTGAAAATGACGAGGATGGGGTAGCTCAACGAGATGCTGTTATTACATTCGTAGAAGCCCAACTAGTCTATGCTGAACAGGCACAAGATATGAACACCATGACAACATTAGATCACAACGGCCGTTTACCTTTACACCATGCATTGAAAGATAATGCTCCTCTTGGATCTATCAAGTTATTGGTCAAAGGAAACACATCAGCAATACGTGTACCTAATAACAACATGGCATTCCCACTACACGTTGCTTGTGAGTTTAGTTCAGGTAAAGTTGTCAAATACTTGATGAACATGCTTGATGATCGTATGAAGAACCATTTGGATGCAAATGATGATTCGATTCTTCACTATGCTTGCCGTGGGGGTAACTGCGAAGTAGTCAAATACCTGTTACACAAACAAAGCCCGCACGTTTCCAAGCGTAATGCTGATGGGAAGTTACCCATTCAATTGTTTTGTGAAGCTGGATCATCATCTGATAGCTTGGAACATACAGACACTGTTTATCGGCTTCTTCTAGCTTACCCCGAGACTGTTAGAGAGTACATGTAATGCATCTTGTCCTCCTGGTACTAAAAGTAGATGATGTCAAGCTATATGTCAAGCTATCACTTGCTGATTGAACTACGGGAACTAGTTGTGTTGTTATTCCCTAGACTCAAAATAGTCTTATTTAAAGATAACAATAGATGATGCAGTATTAAGCGTAATCTACTCTGTAACAGATCTAGCCGCATCCAATCGAAGCTGTTCAATCTCCTTCCGTAGCTTTTGTACCTTCTCCTCGGCTTTCTTCATCGCCTTCTCATGATCACTCTTAACTCGTTTCATCTCCTTCTTAAGCTGCTTATTCTCTTTCCTCATCTTGCTACACGCCTCATTCTTGACTACTAGTTTAGCAGTAAGTTGCGTGCAAAAGTCTTTGTAGTAATCTTTAGTGCTGGCCACCGAATCTTCATCCATGTCTTCATTATTATCATTACTTGCCGCCGCGGCAGCATTTGGTTCCTCTTCCTTAACATTAGAAGCGCTATTTTGAGTTGATTTGCTTGAGGGTGGTACAGTATTATCTTCTGCTCCACTGTCAGCAGCAAGATCGATAATCTCAATCCCATCCTTGGTATTATCTCCCTTTTTGGTACTCGTCTTGTTATTGCCTACAGTGACAGGTTGTTTATCACTGCTGACCGGTGCCTGGGTCGGCGGAACAGTACCTTGTTGTTGTTGAGTACTAACTTCGGTACTAGTAGTACTTTGAGATGACGGCTGACCCGTTGCAACAGGTTGTTGACGCCGTGGTCTTTGTAGAGAGTGCAAGTTCATTTGTAGTAAGGGATCCATCATCTCTACATTCTGTTCTTGTTGGAGTTGGGGTTGAGGGTTCCTACCGGGTCCAGGACGAAGATTAGGAGCCATTTGACCTAGAACTTGCTGGGCTATTTGCACATTACTGCCAACTAGCATCTGCATATTAACACCACCCAGTGCGGCAGGTGGAGGTTGCTGCTCGACTCTTCTCTTCTTACCGCTACCAGTATTGACAATGGGTTGGAATTGGAACGGCTGTTGTGCAGCATGTGCAGAGGCTGGGTTGACAATCGGGGGTGGTGGTGGAGGAGGCGGTGGCGGATCCGGAAGTAGTTTGAATCGAGTATCTCGACCAGTAATGATGGAAATTGCCTTCCTCTTATCAACGATAATACTCTTCTTAACTCTCCCATACACTTTATATTTGGGCTCAAACGTTGTCAATTGGGAATTGTCAATACCCTTTACTGACGGCAACTCTTCCGAACCAAATGCCTTGACTTTATTGGTTAAAACTGTCTTCAAGTTGTTGAACTTGGCAAAGTGGTAATCGTAATAGAACTTTGATACACAACTAACCCATGCCTTCATGTTAGCCTCATGAATATCACCATCTTCCTGCTCACCGAAGGCAAGTTCCTGCTTTGTTGGGTTCAATGGTAGCTTTCCTTCAATGTCATCGATGATAATGGTAAGTCCTTGACAGTAATTTGAACTACCGTTTGACATGCCTAACGAATTACGCCCATCTTCCTCATATGTGATCAACCTTCCCGATTGACGGCTGTATATGTAAAGTGATGCTGCCTTTTCGGCGTAAATACCTCCATTAATCCTCATTCTATCAAATCCACAAAAGACTCGTAACTTATAGGCGTGTTCACCTCCTTTATTATCCATAGAACTATGGAAGGGGGTATCCTTATCAATCTTCACGGTAAATGATGATAATTCAACCAAACGTTGTGGCCAATATTGGAATATCATCTTGTTAATTGAACTGTTAGACTTGCTAGGACTGCCAATTCTAAAATCAAAGTCACTGGAAGATGCGCGTTTCATAGTTAATGAAGATAAAGAGAGGGAGGATAGTAACTTCTGTTAGTACATGTGGCTTGCAAAGACAATCAAATAAAAGCAAACACAATACAAACACGAACTTTCCTGGGTATATGTAGATATGTCCGGGGTATCATCTCTTGGAGGTCTTTGATAGGATTAGTCAATATCATTTCATTCAATATAACACCAAAGACATAATCATTATCGAAGAAGTTCAATATAGAATGATAATGATGACATAATCGATCAATACCACGTTCTAAATCAAATTTACTACTACTACCACCATTACTTCCACCTCCTGATATCGACGAGCCATATTGTTTAATACATTCAGCTTCATGTATATAATTCTCATTCGTAAATAATCTTTTCATTTGTTCATGTATTGATGATGATATATCTTCATCATCATTTGGTATTGAAAATTTGAATGATGGTAGATATGGTCCTTCAATAGTTTGTAATGAGAAGGCTATTATGCCTAATTCGACAAAACCTTCGACGCCATTCTTGATTAAGACAAAGCTTAGGTTGCTTAGTGTTGCACAACCTTGTTTCAGTCCAACACCCTGAAAGCACAAACAGTGGAAGAGTTTAGAAGTATATTCCTAAATAGGAAAGAAGAATACAAACACACACAAACATATATAAACACAAAGCAACAACAAAAACTTACATTCTCACCAATATCACTACTACCACTATCAACCTTACTTGAATTATACGCTCCTAAACAATTCTTCATACTTTGTATTGGTTTATATGAATTATTAACTATTACCAATCCACTATTACTTGCATTTGTACTGTTAGAGGATGTAACATTATTCATTACTGATTGTATACTATCGTTAGAATTATCAACTTCATCTGGATAGATGTGTACACGTCCAGTGAAATCCCCTTTATCTCTTTCTCCTTCTCCTTCATTGTTGTTATTAAGAACAACAGCAGCATCTAACGAATTGTCAATCAAATCAAGCAAAGCTAATAGTTTGTTTTTGTGAAGTTTCTCTTCCAATGTCTCCACATTCCCTTTCCGTCTACATTTGTCTTTTTAGTGTGTGTTGCTGGTGTTGTAGATTGTGTGTTGTTTTGTGTTGGTGTTTGTTGCTGTTGCTGTTCAGTTGTTTGTTGGGTGTCAGTCTGTTGAGTGGGAGTTTGTTGATTGGTATTAGTTTGTTGAGTAGTTGCAATACTACCAAAGGAGGGTACCGCATCTGCAGCAACTGCAACGACCATTGGATTACCATTATTTGGTGATCTTATTATCTTCTTCCCTAATGTTGGCATAATGGTCAATATAATTCTATATCGAAGGCGTTATGGCTGAACTGATGAGTTTTGAGACAAGATAGGGGTATCCTAGTATTAGTAAATCAATATGAGTTCTACGATCGTCAAACTACCGCGGTTCGAAAGATCACTAAAAGAGGATCTAGTGACAGTATTGGCTGTGAGTATATAACGTTGACTAGAAGGGGTAAGCGACGTCCAATAAACTCTCGACCGATTTGCAAATTTGTAATTTGTGCTCTCTGTCACAGAAACCACCAATTGAATTATTAGTTATCGTTAAATTGGATCTAATAGAGCCCTATCCAAACAGATGATATTGTGATATATTCACTGAGGTATTATTAAGGCATATCGTTCACCATATCGTTCAATTACATGTGACGCCCGATAGTATCATATCGTACATACATATCGTATCGTACATACGATATCGTAGTTCTTGAATTCTTTTCCATGGTTGAACTGTATGGAACAAAGGAACGATATAAAAGACGTCTTTGACCAGTGGTATACTCTTTTGATTGTCAGTTCTCTCAAGTGTCGATATTTTGGTATTATATAGATAAATACACAAATCACAAATCGTATATATATTAGAGATCAATGATCAACGCTTCATGCACCTAAAATTATTGGATAGTTGTTTATCATATATAATACGCTCATTTATATCAAGAGTCAAGAGAAATAAGATTTGCATACAACGTATAGACGCATCAATTTATTAACTTTATACCAATTTAATCAAATGGTATCATTAGAGTTAGAGGCAAGGCTTGACACCTTACTTGCCACTGCACAAGCAGAAACAGCAGATATTGATCTATTTGCACCTATTGCAGAAAGAGAGGAATGTCCAATATGTCTCATACCTCTTCCTGTAAAAGACAATGAGATTGTATTCAAGTTGTGCTGCGGAAAAACCATTTGCAATGGATGTGCCTTCAAACATATGATGACAGACATAAACAAAAAAGGTCCATCTCACACATGGGATGACTATAAGTGTGCCTTCTGTTGTCAGGTAAAAGGCACAAACACTATCAAAGCAATGAAAAAGTTAATGAAGAAGAACAATCCTAAAGCATTTATGCAAATGGCTAACGCACATGTATCAGGTAATGATATTATTCAAAGTGATACAAAATCACTTGAAATGCGTATATGTGCGGCTGAGCTTGGCCTCGCTAATGCATTTGATCACATAGGATACTCTTATGAAGAAGGTATAGTTGTGGAACAAGATTATTCAAAGGCATTGGAATTTTATGAGATAGGTGCAAAGAAAAGTTCAGTTCAAGCTCATAGATTTCTTGCTCGATTTCATGTTAGAAATGGCAATGATCAAATTGGTATCAAACATTTGAAGATAGCAGCAAGTGCAGGTGATAAACAATCAATGAATATGTTGATGATTTATTACAAAGATGATTTACTGTCCAAGGAAGAACTGGCACAAACACTCCGTGCTTTCCAGACTTCAAACGATGCAATGAAGAGCAAGGATAGAGATGAAGCCAAGGCGATGTTTGATCGATATAAGAATCGGGATTGATAGGTTGAACATAACATGAGTAGTAATATAGTTTAGGTACATGTCTAAACTTAATCTACTACATTAGACTATGTGCCTTACTACCAACCAACATTTTCCCAGAATGAGGATGTCACACCGGTTAGTTCACAAAAGAAATAGCTTGGGTCTGTTCCTCGGGTGTTAAACACAAGAAGCGACCACTGGCACCAACTTTCGTCGATCAGCCAAAGTATTGGCAGTTTAGAAACTGTTGACTTGACTATTGAACCTGGTGGTGGTGTTTTAGACCAGTTGGATACAAACAAAAACTCTATTCTTCACTATGCATGTCTGGGGGGCAACTTGGAAGTAGTCAAGTACCTGTTAAACAATCATGCATCATTGGTACCATCAGCAACAGTGAATGCCGAGAACAAGTTACCATTCATTTGCTATGTGAAGCTGGAAAGCTAGGTACAGTTGATTGTGAAAGTCCCGAGTACATTGAGATGATATGGCAGATGCTTCTGGCCAATCCTGAGGCAATCATGGCTTGATGGTCTTAGTCTTTCATAGTAGAGATACCAAATAGTTTTGTCATCTTTGATATCTATGATGTATCATTTATGTTTACATCAGATAACAGTATTCTATGAACCTCCTCGGCAAGGACTAGTGGCATATACTTTGACAAACAATCAACACTTCTACCTTTCATTGTCTCAATTGTTAGCCACTCTGCTTCTAATCGAGCTTCATAGCGCGACAGGTCACTATCGTATCTGCCTAACTTTACAGCAGCTGTCCGAAGAAGATCACCCACAGAGCTATTGGTGCTAGTTTTGTTCTGTCTTATATCAAAATCGGGATCAAGTTTCTTCCGTTCATGATACGCTCTCTTCTTCAACTGATCCGCTCGTAACTTGGCATTGACTTTAAGTTCCTCTTTACCCTTTCGTGTTATGGGCCAGAGGAAAGGGAATATGATTTTGATAAACCTCGGAGCATGATAACATTCCAATGGCGTACATTCTAACTGTTGTTTTCTTATCACAAGATTACCCGCAAGGAAGATGATGATTGATATTATCATTGTAACGAGTATCTCTGCTTTATTTGGACTTAGATTGCTGTATACACCCATCAAGAACCCGGCAGTATTCAAAGTAACAGTAAATACTAAAAGGGCAAAGCAATATGTTAAACTTGTAAGATTCCGATATACATAATCATCTTGAGATGAATTGGCTGTTATTGAGAATAGCCAAAAGTAAGCACTGAATAGAGCCAGGAACAAGTTGCAAGCAAATGCTACTGCCATTATGCACTCAAAAATTCGGTTGTGCCGTTCATATATAACGTCCCCACCATATCCCTTGTACGAACCCCACTCATAAATTATCCAAATCGCGTTGAAGAAGAGTGCACCGAAGATTGTATATGCCTATTTGAAGTATGCGTAAGGTGGAGATGATCAGGAAAAAGAAGGTGTGCATTCATGGCACAAAAAGGATACAATCAAATATGACCACATAGCCTAACCATACCTCATATAACATAATAATACGTTCATTACGAATATGCATAGGTTCTAATGCTAATGCAAACCATAATGCATTCCCTGCCCATTGATGGCATATCTTCTTTGATATTAGTATCATCATCATAATTTGTAGTAAACCATGATACACGACGTTTCCTTCTTCTATGATTATCATCATTATCATTATCTTGAGGCTCTTTGTTATTATTACTACTACCAACAAAAAGGAACTTTGCCAATTGTGAGTTATTATCCGATAGTGCATCTAATACTGCATGTGATTCTTTCATAATATTTGATGTTTTGTTGTTTGGTGGTTTGTAATTTCCCAAGACTGTTCTTGGTTGATGCTGTTGCTTGTTGTCTTTGAGATCATCACTATCATAATTGCTGATATTATCTTGTTGTAGATTATGATGATGTAGTCTACGTGTTGACATTGCCATGTTTATACATCAGAAGTTGCAAGTTGCAATATTGAATGTATCCACATGTATAAATTACACCATTATTGCAATCTTTTTGTTTATCAAAGCCATAGACGGATACTTTCTACGAATACAAGCAGTACATCAATTCACAATACAGGTGCCTCTCCCATTCCTCAGATAGATGGCCGCCCATAATAGATATAGGTAGGTACATTACGCAGTCCACGAAGGCGATAATTACTCTTTATGTCAATTCGCTGAGAAGATTCCCCAATTTTTGTACACGGCGCGGCAGATTCAATATCGTACTCCATAAACTGACAATAAGTAATAGGAATAGAGCATAATGATTCGTATAATCCCATCATCTATCCGGTCTTCAATCCGTGGCGTGATTGGTAGCCGATCAACAACATTAGCCATCAACTCTACACTAACATCCAACTTAAACATCACCTCTCTAACCTCCTCGAACAAATCTCTAACATACCTCAATACAACACACCACCACAATCATCACACCCAACAACAACAAAGGTCACTACACTTAACACCACGTGAAATAGACCATTTACAACTACACAATGCAGGCCGTCTAGCACAACATCGATTAGCTCGAGGAT
>Ga0075439_12316_pt1 | contig 11713 bp, 11 predicted proteins | sample MintriSingleCell_FD_74264 | JGI IMG/M metagenome (GOLD analysis project Ga0075439, IMG submission 74264) | Marine eukaryotic communities from Monterey Bay, USA to study complex ecological interactions - Minidiscus trioculatus JGI Plate_4_G5... | ecosystem: Environmental > Aquatic > Marine >... | reverse complement strand
TCGGTCCAAACAATCTCAAGCGTCGGGATAGAGCACCATTGGATTGTGGGTATTATATCACATTCAAGAATGGTAAAATGTCTCGTCGAGACTTTGCCACAAAAGAAGAATGTCAAGCATATGTATCTTCATTGGATAGTAGTAGTGGAGATATAAAAGGTACCACAAAGGAGTTGGCAAGTTTGAAACTATAATCTTTTACTGGTGATAGAGAGAGTTATATAATTTAGTGGGGGGATAGCATATCTCATATTCATATCCGGGGTTAGGGAACACAAGTTAGAGGAGAGTTCGAGCTTAGATCTAAGAATATATCTATGAAAAGAGGAGTTACGTAGTAGTGCCTCAATAGGTATGGTCGTCTTCCGCACATAAGTACGCCATGCACACTCTCATGATTTCTCTAATAAGATCACATCCATGCATCTCGCTCTCTTAAACATTCCACATGTAAGTATTTCAGCAAATCAAACTCACATAAAATCATAATAAAATAATGTAAGTGCTGCCGCACACCTATTTGATATTGCTATTCTATTGCAATAAAAGCATTTCATATACCATTAGTACTGTCGTCACACCTCTATTTAACTCCCTTTCGACCGCAGTGGTTTGGTGGCGGGCGTCTGAATCTTTTGAGTACGAGATTAGATTATCAACTAAATTTCTCTTTGTGCACATCATAGGTATGCACCTTATATTCACAGCTCACTAACTCCTACGATACATAACAATACATAACAATACTCTGATAGTCAAACTTATTTCAACTACCTGAGTAGATAAACATATTGATTATCACAAACCACAACATCAATAGTATTGCAAAAGACAATCCTTAATCCTACACAACACGAAGACATTATACACTGGCACCATTATCCTTCTGCACTACGACAAAGACATTACAATATGACGGATGACCAAACAGCGAATAATGAATGTGGTATATGTTTGGAGACACTTACATCTGCGGTTACATTACCTTGCACACATAAGTTCTGTGCTAATTGTTTGGAAGGATGGAAGTCAAAATTTGGCTCTTCTCTTCTTAAGAAAGAGGATAGCAAGTCATGTCCTTTGTGTAGAAAAAGCATCCCTCCATCAAAAGAAATGCTTATTCAATTAGAGTACCACCGTAGACAGAAGCGTGATCTGGAGGGAAAAGGTGATACAACTTCGAAAGATTACATGAATGAATTAAAACAAATCAAATATTTGGAAGCAGAGATGGGTGATTATGACGGGGAAGGCTTAAATTATGATTACGATGAATGTATAGAACTACCAAAGTATATCCTCATTGCGGTACAGAGTAAGAACATGAAGAGGGTGATAAAATGGTTGGGGTCTCCCGTTGATAAGAAGAGATTAAGTGCAAGATGTCCAGACTATTTAAACTGTACATTAGCACACTTGGCTGTTTATACTGACAATTCTGATTTGCTGTCGATATTGCTACAATACGGGGCGGATGTTGATGCGTTGGATGCAAAGGGAAGTAGTCCTCTCATAATTGGAAGTACAACTTGTGTAGAGCAGGCAAATTTATTGTTGGAATGGGGTGCGGAGATAATTCTACCAGGTTTTGAATCAAAACTATCTAATAGGGACACATTCATTTATGTAACAAAGAAACACGGAAATGCTAAATTGGCCAACCTTATTTCATCAGAGTTTGGAGGTCGACGGTGTGAGGTGATCAATCTACCAAATCATCCACAATTGAATGGAAAGACTTGTGTAGTAGAAAAGTATATTGCCAAGAAGGACAAGTATAAGATTATATTCGAGGGATCGGGTAATGCAGCACTTGTCGGCCCAAATAATCTCAAACGTCGGGATAGAACATCATTAGATTGCGGGTATTACATCACATACAAGAATGGTAAAATGTCTCGTCGTGAGTTTACTACCAGAGAAGAGTGTCAAGAATATGTGACTTCGTTGGGTGGAGATGTGTCCTCGGGGACTGCCGATGAGTTGGCAAGTTTAAAGATATGAGAGATACGATGCTTATGTACAACGTAAATGTAGGTAATGAGGACCTCTAGTATTAACTTACAACTACCATTTCAGACCTATTAACCCTTCTTTTCTTCCAAGATATGACGATACTTCTCAACATTAAACGGCTCATCAAAGTTTACGACCTTTATAAACTGATTTTGCTTTTCAATATGATCCGAATCTGATCCAACCTTAAAGTGTGACATTTGTATCTCTACACCCAAATCTGTCAAGTCTCCGGCAAATCGCAACGCTCGAAAGTATCCCCATAGACATGGATTAAACTTCTTCTCTGTACTTGTTATACTACTTTCACCTTCTTCCTTCTTCTCGTCTCCTTCTATACTATTACCATTGCAACAACAATCAAATGGTTGTATCAGCTCATTATATCCAGGGTTGTAGAAGTACGGTGCTGAATATCGTTTCCTAGTTGGATCAGTCAGTACGCGATGTAAAGGAGCTCGGAATCGACCATTACTACATATCATGGCCATATCACCAGTATTAATAGTAAGTGATCCCGGTATTGGATGGACAGTCACCCACTTATCCTTAACATCGTCACCAATGTGATCATCATCTTCAAATCGTGCTACCTGTAATGAATGACAATCATCATCTTGTAGTAGGATTGTTAAGAAGCCAGCGTCTCGATGTGGTGATATACCCAATGTATCGGCGTTGGACTTGTTGTTGCTAAAACTGTTGTTGTGTAGATTGTCGGCTTTATTATCAGAATCAGCAGCACTTGGAGGGTAATAGTTCATTCTAAGGTAGGAAGTGTGCTGCTCTTCCATACGTTTTAAGAACTTCTCCTCTTCTTCACTATTTTCACTACCATCATTCAATGCAATCATCATCAACTTTGCAAGTCTATTTGATAACTTTGAGCATTCATTAAAGTATTCCACAACAGTCTTACGAAAATTGGAACACTCCTCTTCTGTTGGAAATTGATTATATCCATCTAAACACTGATTACTACTATCACCATCTACTAAACTCCAATCTCGACTACCAGGTATACCAACATCTAATGCATCCTTCCAATCTCTTTTACGTTTAGTTAATTCATCATCAAAGTATCCTCTTGCATTAGTTGCATTTCGTTTTAATTGAACTTTTGTATTGTAGGGTAATGCAAAGAAGTTGGACATACCGTGTTGAAATGATGATAGTAAGTTGGGCGATATATCGTGATTGATTAATTGAAAGAAACCCCAGGTTGAACATGCCGAGTATAATTGAGTAATTAGTTGTGTTTGATTTGGATTAGAGAGATCAATTACTGGTATTTCATTGTTAGCTGACGATTGTTGCTCATGTGTTTCAACAGTACATTTAGCCGCTGCTGCCGCCGCCATTGCTGTTCTATGAGAGTGTCGCAGATTGGAGACAATATATCCTTCTTATCCCTCGAGAGTAATAGTGATATTGTTGCAAAGAGCACCTAACCCTATCAACCTCACCCCTTGATCAAAGGTCAAAGAGCTCATTCAATAAATTAATAAACTCTTTATGTCTAACACTCTCATAAAAAAATTATGAGAGTGTATGTGCTGAATAATTGCCGATATGCTGAGGTTTGAGTTATGAGTTTCTTAACAGATCATTTACAAATAATGATATAGATATAGCTGCATAAAACTTTAATCATCTGCTTTATATCTACTATTGACTATACCATAGTTATATTACATTGTACTTTCCGTCTTCCTCTCAAAAGATTGCGTAACAATCCCAATCTTCTCATACTATTGTGAACGAGTGAAAGATTTGGCAGCACTTCTAAACATTTTACCTCTCCCGGGAGGTGCCATAACTGATGCAAATCGCCCCATGAAAAGGAGTGATATTGTTGCAACTACATGAGAAGCAATTCCCGAGTAGAATAAAGTTTGCTCATCTAAATCATCGTGTTGTGTAACAGATGATTCACCGTGATGATCTATTGTTGCATGTTGATGTTGTACCTTGCCGTAATGCTGTTGTTGTGTTATCTTTCTTACTATTCCTCGAGTATTATCATCATCTTGTTTGAGCTGCAATTTATCAGTATTATTCTTTTGTATTGTTTCCAATTCTTTACTTCTATACCTTGTATCATAATATGCATTTGCAATACGATGTGCAATCTCATCTGACAATAACCACGTCCCTCTCCAAATCAATACACATGCACTGGCTATACCATAGAGAACAATGAATCGATTGATTTGTAAATATCTTGTACGTAATGATATAGATTGTGGTGGGGGTAATAATTGTACTAATACTTTTGTGCCATTATATTGTGGACTTAAGATGTATTGTTTTAAACCTAGAAGTGTTGATCCCTGAGTGTATGATCTAGTACATACCATGAACCACGCCAAAAGGATGCAGAGAGAATGCCAATAGTAACTTGTTTTGATAGGGAAACTCCGATAGTAACTTGTTTTGATAAAGAAGCAGCCATTCTCTTTTGATTGTATATGTAATTTGCAAAGCTGTATCAATTCTCTGTGCACAAAACACTGAGAGTAGAGTTTATGAGAGTATATTATTCCTAGTCACCCCAGTTTACACGAGTATGCCCATCTATGAGATGTCTGTTTAATTAACAAAGTTCCAAACAAAATATCCTTTACTATAGCTCGCCGTACTAATGGCGATATGTATCATCATTAGGCGGTGATTGATGACGCTCGATAACTTACAATCAACATACGATATCGATGACCGCGAATTTACAAAACATTCCACTTGTAAGCATTTCATGCACATAAATGTTGTTATTTTTGGATCATATCGAGATCATAGTTCTAACTTTGCTATTCTATTGCAATAAAAGCATTTCATATACCATCAGTATTATTAATACATCTCTATTCAAAGTACTTTCGATCGGCAGTGGTTTGGTGTCAGTCATCGTTGTCATTAGTAAGCACGAGAGATTAGATTCAACCTCATTAATTTTTGTGCATATCTTATGCACCTCTTATTATATCGTATAAGCTCTATATCACCCCTACTACCATAAAACAAGAATAATTGTATTAATACAATAATCATCGACAAGCTTTTATCAATCACCTACGGTAGAGGCACTTCTTACATATATATTAAGTTTTATGTATATCCTATACATCACAAATCACAAATTTATAGATTGCAAGATAATACATATACAAACCCCAAAGCTCCTGACACTGCAATGCACAAGAAATTATGAACGATCAAACAACAGCAAATGATGAATGTGGTATATGTTTAGAGACACTGACTGCCGCAGTGACATTACCATGCACACATAAGTTCTGTGCTGATTGTTTGCATGGATGGAAATCAAAATTTGGTTCTTCTCTTTACAAGAAAGAGGATAGCAAGGCATGTCCTTTGTGCAGAAAGAAGATCCCACCTTCAAAGGATTTGGTCATTCAACTAAATTATCATCGTAAACAGAAACGTGAGTCTGAGTCTAGAGGTGATACAATTTCGCAACACTACTTGAGCACAGTAGAGCATGTCAATAGATTGGAAGAAGAGATTGGTGATTATGAAGGAGAGGGTATAGATTATGATGCCAAACAATGCATGGACATGGAACTACCAAAGTATATCTTTGACGCGGCAAAAGCAGGTAACAATAAGAGAGTTATGAAATGGTTGGGATCTCCTATCGATAAGAAGAGGTTAAATGCAAGATATCCGGATTTTGTAAACTGCAGATTAGTACACTTAGCTGTTTATACTGGCAATCCTGATTTGCTGTCCATATTGCTACAATACGGGGCAGATGTTAATGCGTTGGATGCCAATGGATGGAATCCTCTCTTCATTGCAGCAAAAGCTGCTTTAGAGCAGGCTAAGATATTGCTTGAATGGGGTGCGGAGATATCTATGCCACGTGAGCTTGTACATACATTTCGAGATAAATTTGGAAAATCTGAAAGGCAAACATTCATTCGGATGATGATAGAATCTGGAAATGACAAAGCAGCCAACCTTGTCTCATCAGAGTTTGGTGGTAGAAGGTGTGAGGTAATCAATCTACCGAATCATCCACAATTGAATGGCAAGGCATGTGTAGTAGAAAAGTACATTACCAAGAAGGACAAGTATAAGATCATATTTGAGGGATCGGGAGATGCGGCACTTGTCGGTCCAAACAATCTCAAACGTCGGGATAGAACACCATTGGATTGTGGGTATTACATCTCATTCAAGAATGGTAGAATGTCTCGTCGTGAGTTTGCTACAAAAGAAGAATGTAAAGCATATGTATCTTCATTAGGTAGTAGAGATGTAAGAGATACCGCGGAGGAGTTGGAAAGTTTGAAGCTGTGATAGATGAGGTGGGTACATGAAGAGAGAAGAAGGATCTACTATCCATATCTGGGACGAGTTCGAGATAGTAGGAGTAGGAGAGTTAGTAGATAGGTCATAAGGATAAGCTGTGTATCTTGTTGTACAAGCTTTATCTCTATATAGATATCAACAACTATATTAATAGATATAGATAGATATCAACAACAAATAGAGAAAGATAGGGATGACGATTGTTTATTTCATGAGCGAGGGGGGAACTCACACATTCCACATGTAAGTAAGTCAGCAAATCCAACTCAACTCTCATAATAAATAAATGAAATGAGCATATGAGATGTCACCTTCAATTGAATACTTTCAATTGTATTGCAATAAAAACATTTCGTATATCATTAGTACTGTCACTATATCTGTATTTAACTTCCTTTCGATCGGTCGTGGGTTTACGGCGGTTATCTGAATCTTTAGTGAGCAGCACGAGAGATTAGATCCTACCAATATTTTTGTGCATATCACATGCACCTTAATTTATACAGCTCAAACGCTATCAAATACAACTCAATAAAACCCCTACGTATACCATAAAGAACAAGAATAATAGTAATCGTATACAATACTCTGATTATTAACCTGACTGGCATCAATAACCCGCGACAGAAAGATATATTGGTAATAAGTTTTGATTTGCAGATAGATATAGTATTGCAATTGCAAAAGATTAATCCAAACTCGACACTGCGCAACCTTGTACAAAGACACTGCAACATGGCGGATGATCAGACAGCAAATGAATGTGGTATATGTTTAGAGGCATTGACAAGAGCAGTCACATTACCATGTACGCATACATTCTGTGCTGATTGTTTGGACGGATGGAAATCAAAATTTGGTTCTACTCTATTTCACAAAGAAGAAAAGGGCAAGTTATGTCCTTTGTGTAGAAAGAAGATCCCTCCGTCTAAAGATATGCTGATTCAATTAGATTATCATCGTACACGGAAAAGTGAATTGGAGGCCGAAGGTGATACCACTTCGGACACTTATATGAGCCAAGTAGCATTTATCAAAAAATTAGAAGCAGAGATTGGAGATTATGAAGGAAAAGGATTGGATTACGATGACTGTATGGAACTTCCAATGTATATCTATGAAGCGATGCTGAATAATAACATTAAGAGGGTTTTAAAATGGCTGGGATCTCCTGTTGATAAGAAGAAGTTAAGAGCAAAACATCCGGAACGAAACTATGCATTAGTACACTTGGCGGTTGATACTGGCAATCCTGACTTGCTGTCAATACTATTACAATACGGGGCAGATGTTAACGCAGTGGATACAATAGGATTCAATCCTCTCATGATTGCAGCAAAACATTTCGAGCAGGCTAAGTTATTGTTGGAGTGGGGTGTTGAGATATCCCTACCACGTAATATGCATACACAGGAGGAAAATGGACTATCCGATAAGGACGCATTCATTCGGATGGCAATCGAAGTATTCCGCGGGGCAAACAAAATGACCAACCTTATCTCATCAGAGTTTGGGGGTAGAAGGTGTGAGGTAATTAATCTACCAAAGCATCCACAGTTGAATGGCAAGGCATGTGTAGTAGAAAAGTATATTGCCAAGAAGGACAAGTACAAGATCGTATTCGAGGGATCGGGAAATGCAGCACTTGTCGGCCCAAACAATCTCAAACGTCGGGATAGGACACCATTGGATTGTGGGTATTACATCTCGTTCAAGAATGGTAGAATGTCACGTCGTGAGTTTGCTACAAAAGAAGAGTGTCGGGAATATGTATCTTCATTAGATAGTAGTAGTGGAGATGTAAGAGGTACTGCCGAGGAGTTGGAAAGTTTGAAGATATGAGATTCTACGTCGTATACACATAGAGGCGATAGAATGGGTGAGGATTGATAGGGAGGATAGAACAAAATTGGAGATTAGCACGAGACAGGTTCGTAGAGCCGGTATCGTTGGGTACGATATTGTTCCGAGTTCATTATTACAAATGTCTTTACGAAAATATTATAACTATTGATTGAGATCGTGTGTTCGTCTACCTAAACCCAGGTGCCTTGACATCGTTCAGACCTTGTAACGAGTTCTTCATTCCCTTGGGATCAGCCCATTGACTATTCAAGTAATCATCCTCATCAGCCAATGCCAACTTCTTCATTTCCTCTTGACGTTTGAAATAGTATTCAGTCATTGCATTCCTTTCTGTCTCGCTTACAATTGGTTCCCTCATCGGTGCTCCTTCTCCCTTGACTGTTAGTTTGCAAATGATCTTTGTCTTTTCATTACAACTCCCAAGCCTATCCGAAACTAACTTGCCTCGTACAAACTCCTTACCACACGTCCAAAGGCATACATCGTCGGCATTTAGTGATTCACCCGTCTTACTATTGTGAATCTCAACCAATGATTCGATTAATTCATCCACCTTTGTTGATGTTGTTGTTTCATACATGAAACTAGTATTATCGTCATTGCCGTTGTTGTTATTTGTTGATTTGAGATGTATTAGTACCATATTTTTAGATTGAATTATTGTTGTTGTTGTGTTGATTAATGTGAGTAGTGGAAATGAAAAGTGAAACTCTCTTCTCGTACTCTCTTCTACATACCTAAGTGAAAGTACCTAATATTGTAACTAGTCAATGATAGTCTAAGCACCAATTCATTTATCTCAAGCAATAGCAGAGACAAGGCATTGTTCTACTCGTCAACACAATAGTGATGACTACCACAATGATAGATAGAGACAAGGCCAATGATACCAATACTACAACGAATTCAGAAAAGAAGACACTGAATAACGACTTTGTCAGTACATTACTAATCATCTTGTTGGGCTGTATTTGTATCCTTCTCATAGTTCAAGATCATCAACCAGTTGCTATATCATCTCAAGATGTCCTTACTGTCTCTGCATTGTGGTTAGTTTCAAGCATTGTGGGCTATCTTACTTCACTCGTTGGTGTTCCTCCACTACTAGGCTCTTTAACTTCTGGCATTTTACTTGCAAACATGCCAATTCACTTTAATATGTCACCTCACTTTGGTGAATTCATACAAACTACTGGATTGTGTATCATACTACTAATCTCTGGTTGTGAGATTGATATGAACAAGGTGATAAAGGCTGAATTCGTAGCACTACGACTGACATTGTTACCTGGTTTATGTGAAGCAATTGCAACCTCATACGTTGCTCATTGGTTGTTCGACATGTCACTAATGTTTAGCCTTGCATTGGGATTCATACTAGCAGCAGTCTCACCTGCAATCATTGTTCCTAGCATGACGAATCTTAAACGATTGGGATATGGAGTTGACAAGGGAATACCAAGTCTTCTAATGGCAGCTTGTGCTTTTGATGATGTTGTAGCCATAACAGGGTATACCATTTGTATTGGCATTGCTTTGGATAGCTCTGATAACTTGGTCTTGGCTGCATTCTATCACGGTCCTGTTGCAATCTTCCTTGGCATTGTCTCGGGTTGTCTCGCTGGTTGTGTTCTAGCCGTTGTACGATACTACTTTTTACATGATTGGCAGCATTCCATTGTTGCCTTGGAGTTGGGACTGATCATGACATATGGTTACAAGCTTATTGGTTTGGACGGGGCTGGTGCGGTTGGGTGAGTATCGTCGTTTAGTCAGTGTTTGTCTTCTTCCTTCCAATACTAACACATATCATATACACTCTTCTTCCTCAGTTCTACTCATTGCTAATCAACTTTGGCAGCATAAACTTGTCGTTGCATATACCAAGTGCAGTCCCGACGAGACTGCCTTATTACCTCATACTATTGGAAAGCATATAAACATTGTGTGGAACATTGTTATAGTTCCGCTTCTGTTTGGGAGTATTGGTGCTGCCTTTAATCTAAGTGACGTGTCAAGTCAAATCGTATTCAAGAGTTGTGCCGTTGTTTTCATTGGTTTGCTTGTCCGACTACCAATAACATTCATATCTTGTACCGGTGCCAACTTATCAATAAAGGAGAGTCTATTCGTTAGCTCCGCTTGGTGTCCAAAGGCTACAGTTCAAGCAGCACTTTGTTCTCTTCCCCTGGCAATGATACGAAAGATTAATGATGATGAGAGTAATAGTGTCCTTGTTGAATGGGGAAGTATCATCCAATCAACCTCCATCCTTGCCATTATTATCACTGCACCGATTGGTTTACTTGCAGTTCAATTCCTTGGTCCGTATCTCCTCTCAAGAGAGACGACGACGGTATCAGCTACTACTAGTAGTCATGATGTAAAGTAATGTAATTTGACACTGATATCAATTATATTCTTGTTCTTTTCATTTGATTGTATATGCTATGATAAACTGTCGCTATGTATCTCCTCCTTCTTACCCTTTGGTATAATGTTAGACACTGCTTATACCTTCACCTGGTGTCGACGCATGTACTACAGCATGATCAATCCCAAAGTCATAGATTACTCTTCTTTTTAATACATACTAATGCTCTAAACTTTCTTTACTATATTGCTCACTGTATCAATTGTTGTTCCTGTAACCTAATAGAAATCTTGGCAGTATCACAATCCAATGTATTGATAATACAAACTGTATATTCACAAACTATTTCATTAGCAACGTTAACAGCACTCCCAGGAGTATATACTACCACCTCTCGATTATCACTACTACTTCTTCTATCACCAATATCACAATGTCCATAGCCAGCTTGTGGTTGTGTTTGTACTGTTTTAATGTATAGTTCAGATTTTGTTGATACTGAGGATGAATTATCGCTTAGTAATACATCTAACCGACCTTCGTTACTACATACGGGGAATCTATTACTGTAATCACAGGTAACTGTAAATTTATCATCATTTGCCTCGACGATGGGCGTCGTCGTTGTTTGAGCGGCGGTAGCGATGATAATACTGATTAGGGTGGTGAATATAGAGGAGAATTTCATATTGTTCTGCTTAGTATTTAAAGGTATTGCAATTGGATGGTAGAGTTAAGGCTTGATCTCGTCCATTGCAGGCAATGAGCTTAAATTGTCTTTTTTCTTACTCACTCTTTTGGCGGTGTATCCCTTGCCCCAACTTTGTGAGCAACTCGTCAAGTACTATGCTATCAAATATCCGTCCATATGATCGTCCATAGATCAAGATTGTCTCAGCGATCAATCAGCTGCTATTCATCTCGTCGGCGTCGTAACAATATTTAGCTGGTCGGAATCAATAATCTACAGGGACACATACAAACCACAATAACTATACCACCCATTATCATATATAATCTTCAATACACCACGACAAAGACATATTAGAATATGGATGACCAAACAACAGCAAATGATGAATGCGGTATATGTTTAGAGACATTAACGGCTGCAGTAAC
>Ga0075439_16190_pt1 | contig 11716 bp, 7 predicted proteins | sample MintriSingleCell_FD_74264 | JGI IMG/M metagenome (GOLD analysis project Ga0075439, IMG submission 74264) | Marine eukaryotic communities from Monterey Bay, USA to study complex ecological interactions - Minidiscus trioculatus JGI Plate_4_G5... | ecosystem: Environmental > Aquatic > Marine >... | reverse complement strand
TTTTGATGATTCGAGGATACTGGAATAGACCAAGTGACTTCCAATCCACGGGTTCTCGGAATGGGGCTGTGTTATATATGGTTTTGGTAGGTGGGTAAGCTTAGCCGAGGAGTCCAAAGGATATGCAAAATAATTAGATATACAAACTCTACTACTTACCACAATCTGCTCTTTGTAAGAAATGTGTCAACAGCTTGGACATGGCCTCCCATTCTGGTGAACTCATTTTTTCATCATCAACACGAGCCTTCCTACTAGGACGACCTCTACCACGTTTAGCGGGAGGCTCTGGAGATCCTTCCACATCTTTGCTTTTTTCATCATCGACACAAGCCTTCTTCCGACTAGGAGGACGCCCTCTACCGCGCTTGACAGGAGGTTGTTCTTCTTCGGCATTAGGAGATGATCCTTCTCCCTCTTTATCCTTCTTTTTTGGAATAGTAAAGCCGCTATCCATGTTATATAGTTCGTAATTGGTGGCTTATTGTATTCTGACCGATATGTGATTCGACACTTAATTTTTTTGTAGAAAAAGATATGGACGATGATGTAAGATATGTATCATGATTGTTAAATATAGTATATATATTATCAATATAACATAGGACACAAAACCATTACAAAATATACACCAAGCTTGCAATCAGATTGCAATTCATTATTCTTGGGATATATAACCATATAAAAAACGCCTTCCTAATCCTAAATAACCTTTTTCAAATATGACCCTACCCTCTCAATAAGAACACGCCCCTATTGAAAACATCGAGTGTTGATTGCATGCACTGCATATCAACGATGTCATCAAGCAATGACAATGTCGAATTTATTTAAGTTATTTATTTTACGACACGTCAGTACGTCTACAACCACCAACAAACAACGCATTATACCAAACGAAAGAACACACATCATGCTGTCAGTACATCATAGAGGTTGAACTTACCGAGACACCGCGGCAATCGGCGTAGTAGGGGGAGATGTGTGGGGATTTGTTTATTGCAATAGACGTTAAAACTAACCACTCTGAGTAGACAGAACGGCGAATATCAGCCCCGCTAGTATATGATTACTGACGACAGTGAAGAATAGAGAATAGTGGCTAATAGGCAGATGCGTGCCGTCGCCATTAGAGTCTGTCCGTCGTTTCCTAGTAGAGCACATTGCCATTTTTGCATAGAAATAAGAAACTGAGGAGTAAAAATACTGTTTGGCGATAGGGAGTTGAGTAGATGAGTGATTGAGTTGAGGTTGAGGTACTTGGAGTTGTAGCGAAGGAGATATAAAACCATGGCGGCATCACAAAGCCTCTTCCGAAGGCATAGAAGTAGAGGAGATGTAGAAAACGATAATATCGGCGGCGGCGGCGGTGGCGGTAGAATGGATATTGAAAATAGCAACCAAGGCCAAGATACAATTACAGAAAATTCTACAACAATAGATATGCCTCTCTCTTCTAATAATGTTACTGGTGAAGGCGTATCCTCTAGCCTAACAAATAACAACACTGCAACATCTAATGATCCTGTCACGACAAGCATCAGTAACGTTACCTCAAATATAGATATTGATGAAGAAGAAGAGTTGATTGTATCAGTACCACAAAACTCAAATAATTACAACAACATATTGGGAGGTGGAGTACAATTTACAATACCACCAGTATGGGAACCATCCGAGGAGGCAACAGCACAAAGACGACGAGCTATACATCAAGAAGTAGAACGGATACAACGTGCAAACTTTTTACACTTTATGGTGCTGTGTTTGGTACCAACTACATTATTAATTATAGTTATTGCAGCGATATTATCGGAAGATGGTGAATGTAATGGTGATGTTGATGGATTAACGATATGTCAACGTGAGCCGCGTAGTTTTGTGAATGCTTTTACCAGCAGATGTATCTGTGATGCAATTCAAAAGGTTGTTATTAATAATGGGGAAGATGAAGTAGATACAGAGGAGAATGATGAGGAGGGTGTATGATAATGAAACATATCTAACAACAACAACAATATTTGATTCTTCGAAGCAACATCTCAATATATTTAAATCGGAGACAAGACGTCCTCCATACATTTACAGTAATAAATTTACAATATTATAGCTTTTTTTACACAAGCATACAAAGATATATGTCACAAGTTCTTCTTGACAAGTGTACGAGATTACTTCAGCTTTACATGCCAACAAAATTATACCCAATTATTGTGATATACAGTCATCAAAGTTAGTCGAGAAATGCCGCTGACAACAGTCTTCAATTGTATCGAATATATATGTGGCTTCATCTGCCAACATCCAATCATCCTGCAATCCATCATTCTTGCATTGGTTGATGCCTGACCAAACAGGATAAAACTTGGCGTCGGCCTTTGCAGCATATGGATTCATTGATCCAATTACAACAAAGGTATCGGCAAGTACTTCTGCCTCAAACAATTGAGAAATCTGTGGAATCCTCAACCTTGACCAACTCTGGAGTTCATCGGTAAAGCTGCCATTGAAGTAATCAACAAAGATACCCCTAATCATCCCAATCAAATTATTAAATGCTTCAACATCCTTCGAGCTTTGACACTTCTTTCGTACCTCGACATGTACAGAAGTTATAACACCAGTTGCATCTTTAGCAACTGTTTTTCCATCAGTACCACCGAGGAAACTGTCACCAGCAAGAGATCCGCCACACTCAGGTGCAGAAGTGTCATAATTCCTCGTCAGAGTGACATCTCCAATAGCGGTCACGTTTGCCCGTAAACCATCCTTGAGTATTGAGTTAGGTTCATCTTCAAGTACTTTCACTAAGGCATTCGATATAATGTCAGCATCTTGGCAAATCTCGGGCTCTAGCAAGTTGATAAAATCAACACTAAACGAGAGTGACATCTCTCGTGGCGAATCGGATAGACACCCTTCCTTATTCCACCAATGTTTATTGACACAGCACTGCTCAACGGTATCAAATAAGTCTGATGACGACCAGTCTCCTGGAGTATACTTGACTTCATGAAAGTCTAAGAATACTTTTTGATCACAAGCCTCACCAGTGCTGTACCAAAGAGGGTGTTCGTTTTGCATACATTGAGCCTCACGCCACCAAAAGTGTTCCTGGCAACATTCAAGCTTACTTCTATATAGATAGTTATCCTTCTGATACTGAACCATGTATTCAGGTTCCAGGTAGTCGTTCAAGCAAACTTGACTATCGAACACCCAATCCGGATAATACCAATCGTCGGATGATGGAGGGCTTGAGGGTGTTGCTGAAGGTGAATAGGTTGGTGCAGCAGATATTGTGATCACAGTCAACATTGCTGTGCCACAAGCAGGTGTGTCTTTAGTACATGCCGTGTAACCGCATGTATCACTTCCAATATATCCAGAATTCGGAGTATATGTTATCAATCCATCCGGTGTAAGTGAGCATACTCCATTAGAAGCTGAATTAATGTCATATATCACCAAATCAACTCCCAAATCATTCACCAATACATTGACGGTCACAGCATCACCTTCAAGACTTGCAGTATCATCTTCCAAAAGAGGCTTGACGATCACCTCGACCTTGGTAGTATCACACAAATCTTTTACATCACAAGCTTTGTATTTAAACGTATCAACGCCTGTAAACCCTGCTCGAGGAGTGTACTGTATCTTTTGATCAAAGTCTCCATCGACTTGCACTACCCCATGCTTGGGGTCTGTCACGATTGCCACAACTAAAGGATCATCATCTGGATCATCATCATTCTCCAGAATGTCTAGATAGGTCGGTACATACATGTCAACCTCGTATTGATCTGGATTTGCCAAAGGAGGTTGGTTTACATCTTCATTGAAAGTGGCTGAGCAGGTTATAGTCACATCTGCAGTGTCACACGCGACGATGACTTTCTCTACATCACATGCTTGATATTGGAAGGAATCGTTACAATCAAACTTGTGAGGATCGGGTGTGTAGAGAATCGTGAGAGATTCTACACCAGACTGGATTGAAATATCTCCTTTAGTTGGTTCAGCGGTGATACTCTTGATAATCATGTTTGAGTCGTGATCATTAGCAAGCACATCAATCGACATGGGGTCTAAGTTTTCAACTGTAACAGAGTCGTCGACTGCTAAAATTACTGCAACTTGGACACTCGCTGTGTCACATACAACGATTATACTCCCCTCTTTGTCACATGCCGTATACTAAAGTGGAAGATGAGAGGAGAAGTGTTCGTTTGTTAGCAGAGAGTATAATAGTATCCTCGGCATCTTAGCCACGACAAAACACACATCAACAGAATGAACTACTTACGTCAAACTCGTCGTCTCCAATATAGTTGTCGTCAGGAGTATAAATAACAGTCAATCCATCTTGTGAAATGGTAACTTCTCCATGAGCTGGCTGAGTAGTAGTCTGAACTATCAAATACTCTCCGTGATCGTTGTCAAGGACTGGGATAGTTACAGGCTTCTCATGAGCTGTACCGGCAACATCATTAACCGCCAATATAACATCAACTGTAACTTGTGCAGTATCACAAACCGACGGTGAATCTTGTATACAAGCTGTGTAGGTGAAGGTGTCTAGCCCAACGAAGTTATCTGCTGGAATGAAAGTTAGAGATTCGCCGCCAACATCGGGCTCAACTACTCCATTTGTAGGTTGAGTGAAACTCGAGATAATAAGATCATCTCCATAATCATTTGTCAACACATTAATGGTGACAGCCTCTTCTTGGGGAGTACCAGAAATGTCGTCAACTGCTAGTATGACCTCAACCGTGACTGTGGCTGTTGAACATACTTGAGAAGCGGCCGGACAAGCTAAGTAAACGAATGTGTCGGTGCCTACAAATGCATCATTCGGCGTATACATGATAGTGTCATCTTGTTGAGGCACTGTAATACCATTTAAAGGAGGTGTAGGTATATCTTGTATGTAAAGATTCTCGCCAATATCATTATCAAGAACTGGTATAATCACGGAATTTTTGTATGACGTCTCTGCACTATCGTCAATGGCAGTCAAGACAGAAACAGTGACTTGAGCAACATCACAGACATTGGGTTGTGATGTCTCGCAAGCCTGGTATGTAAAGAAGTCATCACCTACAAATTCAGAGGCCGGGGTGTAAATAACTGTACCATCTTCTTCAATTGTGACAGCTCCATTGACGGGTGAAACTGGTATTGCACTGACAACCAAGTCAACTCCATAGTCGTTGTCAATCAAAGATATTGATATCGGAGTATCCACCGGGGTTGTTTCAGTGTCATCAACAGCTAATATAACATCAATAGAAACAGTTGCTGTGTCACAAATAGTAGTAGAGCTTCTCTCACATGCAGTATACTGAAATGAGTCCAACCCTACAAACTCGTCGTTCGGCGTGTAAATGATTGTCTTCTCATCAGTCTCGAGTGTCAAATTGCCATTGGATGGTCGAGTGAAGTTTGATACAACAAGGTCCTGGCCATAGTCATTGTCTACCACTAGAATCGTCAGCGGAGTCTGATATGGCGTCCCTACGGTATCTTCTACCGCTAGGATGACATCAACAGTCACCTCTGCTGTCTTGCATACTTCAGTATCTCGTTCACAAGTTGTGTATTCAAATGTATCTATGCCAACGAAATCTGCAAATGGGGTGTATAATACAGTTTGCTCATCAGGTTGAGTTGATGTCACGCCATTGCTTGGTGATGTGACACTCTCCACAACTAAATCGGCACCCATATCATTACTCAATACGGAAATAACAACTGACTCCTCATGAGGTGTTCCAGTGAAATCATTCAAAGCTTGGATGGGAGGCGGAGTCACTTCAACAGTCACCAAAGCATGAACACAAACATCCAAACTATCACATGCTTCATAGTAGAAGGAGTCAGTTCCTATGAAGGATGTGTTGGGATAGTAAGTTACCGTACCCCCCTCTTGCAAAGTTCCTCTGCCTCCGGCAAAGACTTGACCATTGCTTGGTCCTTCAACACCAGTGCCAATACTTGATATAACAAGTGGATACTCTGGGGTGCTGCTGACATCATTGGCAAGTATATCAATAGTAACGGGTTGGTTCATTGACGTTGTGGCAGTATCATCATTGGCTTGAGGCTCGGGATTGACAACATCCACAACAACAGTTGCAGTATCACACACTTCATCAGAACCATCACCTTGGCATATAATATATGTGAACGACTCCTGGCCAGTATAATCTTGAGGTGGAGTATACACCACCTTGCCTTGAGGATAGAGAACTCCGGCAGCATCAAATACTACAGAACCCAAGGCAGGTTGGGTCACTTCTGTAATCTCGGCACTACCATCATGTATATCATTCACAATTACATTTACCAGTAGCTCTTGATTTCTTGTAGTGGTATGTGGGTGATCATCAATCGCATCAATAATGCCTTCATCGCCACCACATAAAACTTGGCTCTTGATGGATTCAATGAGACCTTGGAGTTCATCGAAGACATTGATGTCAAAGACTCGTTCATTATCGTAGGAAAGCTGTTTCATGTATGAAAGTTGATCATCATCGTTACTTGTTGATATAAAAACTGGTAAAAGCAATGTCCCTTCATCACGGATAACACTCGCTGCATTTATAGCTGCATTTTGTGCATTAGATGTTGGCGATGGAAGAGTTGGTATTCCATCAGTTACCAATAAAATAAAGTTTTTCGTCTCTTCATCACCAATACTATCCGGAGGGAAAGTGGCATGACATAAATGTATGGCAGCCTCGTGATGTGTATACCCTCCTGTATATACCATGTTATCCAACTTGTCTAATGTGACATTCACATCACTTGTTAATGAACTCTCTATTACACCAGTATTGGCAAATCGAACCACACTAGTCTTCATACTTTGTTGAGTTGTCAGTTCGTCAAGTCTTGTTGTCATTATGGATGCAAAATTTACAATCTCGTTAAAGTTATTGCAACATGTGTTTTCGTCAAACAACCAATCGTTACCATCTGGTGTAGTATCTCGACATTGATAATTCTGTTGACAGCCATAACAATTTAATGGCTGTCCTCTGTTGCAAACAGAGCCTGACATGTCAAGCGCATAACATAGATTGAAGGATGTTAGACATCCAGATTCTTCTTCTTCAGGAGGAGGGTCAACTAGTAGCGGAGTGGTCGGAGAACTTGTTGGTTGAGATGATTGAATTGGAGGAGGCGTAGGTCCCTTTGTTGGGGAGAGAGAGACTGTTGGCGAGTCAATTGGTTCGGGAGGAACATAGACTGAAGAAGAGAGGGGAGATAAGTGTGAGATCAGTCAACAACAGACACAAAATGTGTGACATAAAAACTCACTCGGTATAGTGGCCCTCGATGTACCATCATAAAAACACTTCGGACTTGAGCTAGCCACAGGTCGTTGATCAAGTGAATCAACATCACAATAATAATCACCCTTCTTAACACTCCAAACAATACCAATATCAAAATCTAACAATCCATCTCCATCAAAGTCTGTACATGATAATGTTATTGGTGCAAAAGGATAATCCTGTAATGTGCCTGTCGATCCCAAGTCATAACAATTATCAGAATCTTCTATATTGTCTGATCCCTCTACATCGTATACTTGTACATTTCCAAAGTTGCCATAGTTTAATCCAGTAGAATAGCAACTAGTACCATCTAACGCACTAGCACCATCTGTGGCAATAAACATGCCTATATCATATCGTATATTGGATACTTGAAAGTTAACATTCATTTGTATCGTAATGGTATCTTGATTATTACCTCCAGAGCAGGCACCGAATATGGTACCTAATTCATATTCAATACCTGATGGAGAATGATAACAACTTATATCGTACTCATTATTACATGTAGTGTTTCCGTTATTGAGAGTAGTTGTACAATTGCAGGGTAGTAATGACGGTCCGTCGAGTATATCAAAGCTACTGACCTTTTCGAATTTAATATCCTGTGCTGTACATCCCAATGATATACCAGAACGCACTGCTGATTCCATACACATTGATGTTGTATCTATTAATCTACGGTCGGTGTTTTTATTTGTTGTAGACGTTGGTGTTTTGTCTTTGATAACGAGAGGAGAAGGGTCAACGTCAGTAGTCACTGATGAATGTATGTCATCGGGGGGAGAGTCGTCTATCGTCGTCGTTGTTGTAGTAGAAGACCTTCTTAGACCATTCCTATCCGCCATAGTAGGATGTATCAGTAACATCGCTATCGTTAGGACCGATATACAGGCGAGGAGGGACCATTGTCTTTGTTGTTGTGCATTCGTCATGGTTAGTCGATATCGATTAAAAATTATGTGATCAGTTTTTATTGCAATGCTTTTTTTGTGCATCAAATTGCTAGCCGTTCGTTTCAGCTACTGTATATGACGTCTATTAAGATGATGATGGTATGCTCTAAAGACGTTCATATTATGGCTCTATTAAGCTTTCAAGTGAAAGAGACAATCAAGGTTTGTTGTCAGCGTCAGGCGAGGTCGTACGAATCTAGCAGTAATCGAAAAACCTAAGCCCCCAAGTAAAGTGGGCTCACACAAATGCTGACATGGAACGCGTGCCTTAGAAGATCCTTGATTGGTTTCGCGACTAAACCGGTTTTGGTTTGTGTTCGTTTAATTAGGAGGGGTGAGCGAAGGTTTTCAGTACTAGTTCCTACGTAGAAAATAATATGTCACACTAGTAACATGGGCCCGTCGCCAGATGATTTTTAATGTTACCCAGGTAACAAGATACCGGAGTGCCGCGTAATTTCTACAGCCGCCAGAACGAACTTGATGTTACATGGGTAACAGTCTCACAGAACTCAAAGTGAAAGATACGAATACATGTTACAGATATGTGTCTTAAACCGTGACTTTGAGAGGTATCCTTTAAGATACCCATGTAACATGTTACTTAGTAGTTGTTAGTAATACCGCCAAATGAGTAGCCGCCAGAAGATTTTTTTTGTTACACAGGTAACAATCTTGCGTCTTGCGGCTGATCACCCCTCCTGTTCGTTTGCTTGGCACAAATTATTTGTGTTATCTATTAGCAACATTCCGCCCAAGAAGAAACCATTCATCTTATGGAGAAATAAAAACTTTATGTAAGCATAGTCGTCAGAGTAGTATTATGTTTGGTGGTATTTAAGAATAGACATTATGTTTGGTGGTATTTAAGAATAGAATTGGGTTTAGGGTGGTCGATGAAGCCTCGGGGGTAGTTTTCTCTCAAATAGTACAGCAGCTTCTCGCTCCCTACTCTTCGTTTCATTACTTGCAGCCTAGAATGCATGGTTTGTGTTAGCTCCTCCTTTGAGAGCATCTTTTCTCTATAGAATTTCATCAGGGCATCCATTGCAGTTTTACATCCCGCATTTGCAGCTCGCTACTGTCGTATGTTTGATCAATTTATGCTCATTCCAGTTAATACTCATACCATAAAATCCAGCAAGTCTAGTGTGTGCGAATAAAGAACCTTTCTTTGCTGCTACCTCAAGAAAGTCTACTGCTTTTGATGCATTTTGATCCACGGCAATACCTTCATAGTAATACTCTCCGATCTTAGTTCTGCTGCACGAGATACATCTCAAGTGCTTTTGTATCGCTTTGAAATACAAGATCACCTGTTTTGTAATTATTGGCCATCATTATAAATGCATCAGGATAGTTGTTCTTCATTAGTTTTTTTAGTTGTTTGATTGTGTTTTGTATCACCCGTCGACAAAAGGCACATTTCTGCTCATGTTGGGGTGTACCATCAATTTCATCATTAAACATCTTTTTTAAGATACACCCTTTGCATACCCTTTTGCCACAGCAGGTATTGAATACATCCCATTGTGTTTCGAAAGAGAATGGAATCATACATATCGGACACTCTTCTCTTTCTGGTATAGGTGCAAATAAGTCAATGTTTGCAGTCTCTGTTTGAGCATTAGACAGTATGCTGTCAAGCCGAGTCTCTAATTCTAATGCCGCCATTACTATATAAGCTAACGTGTGATGGCTCGTACCTCTCTATTACGTACGTATGTGATGTGTGAAGACTCCTCTTCTATTCCCCAGTCTCTAGACCAAAAGGAGTCACCGAGTAAACAATACTCTAATGTCTATACTTTAATGAATCGATGAACGCTGACCACGACAAGCACATTATTGACGCCGCCACTGACGACTGATCTGCTTCCTATTCCTCTATACTAGCGGCCTTCGGCGGGCTAGCGCTGCGCGAATTAAAGTGCTGCTGTTAGTAAAGTATTAAATGTAAAATAGTCAGAGATTTTAACATTGGTGGTGCTTGAAGAGAGTATTTACTTAGCTCTTAGTAGGTCTTATGAATCTAATTATGTGGACTATGATTTATGATCAGTCTTCTAACCAAACTAATGTATGAGCATGGGGAGCTCCTCTCTTCTGAAACTCAATAACTGATACATGAGCTTTGTACTTTCCGAGTACTCGTCTTTTGATATCTTTCAAGAACTCATTTCGCTTTTGATTGAAGACTCTACACAGTACATCAGGTCTATCATATGGCTTTTGTCCTGGCTCTAATTCAGCTTTAACTTCGGGACAATCAACATCGAATGTGAAGAAGTCTGGCTTTACATATACTCTAGCTAATGCCATAGCATCACTACTATTAGTAGATTTACGAATGTATTGTAGAATGTATTTTAGTGCATTCGAATTCATCTCAATTTGATTCATGATATAAAGTGAAGATGTGATTAAATAATAATACGGATGATGATTTTAACGTAGTGATGATAGTGTCGTTAATAGTACATGTTGATAATGATAATTGATGAAAAGTGATGATCTGATGTAGCGATGATAGTAAGTGATGAAGGGAGCTACTGATGATGAGTGCTGATTAGGTGACGGAAGAATAGGCTGAACAATAGCAAAATATGGAGAAGAAATGGTAAGTTTGAGGATCAAGTTTATGTATACACAGAATAATACATACTGTAATCTCACCTGGATGATGCAGTACCCAAACTAAAAGAGCAGTTCGATAGGCAGTTCGGTACACACAACGGCAATACACTAATGATGCTTTGGCAGTTTGCAAACCACTGCCGAGACCATCTTTGGCAGTTCACATCATCTGGCAGCGTGGCATCTACCTATTTTTATTGCAGGGGGCGGGGGGGTGTATAACTGGCTCAAAGTGCTAATTTAGTCAGCTCGCAAAAATGTTCAAACATCTTAGAATACTGTAACTTTTTACTAACAAATATCTTCTTTTTGTTAGTGACAAAGGTGTGCGTCCCACTACACGCCCAAGACAGACAAACACACCGACGGAGCTGCTTTCAATATAGGATCATAATTAATTGCAATGTGAAGTATTATGGGAGTATGGTATGGTATCCTCCACAAATCTTTGTCATCACTTGCTACCCAAGCGGCGGACTAGGTAGGAACTAAATAAGCTAAGAACCCCCCCCCTTCAGTGATTGTTGATGTTATATACGTATCTATAAATCAATATGCCACCCAAGAAGAGACCAATAGCCGTTCCATCTAATGGAGGAGTCGCCAAGCGAAAGCGTACTACTACCACCGCTAGCGGCGCTTCCAAATCAGCGGCAAGCACAAAGTCTAAAAAATCAACATCAGCAGTATCCACATCAATATCTAAAAATAATCCATTATATGATGAATTCATATCACTACTATCCAAACCACAATATAAAGGACGGG
>Ga0075439_15053_pt1 | contig 11720 bp, 8 predicted proteins | sample MintriSingleCell_FD_74264 | JGI IMG/M metagenome (GOLD analysis project Ga0075439, IMG submission 74264) | Marine eukaryotic communities from Monterey Bay, USA to study complex ecological interactions - Minidiscus trioculatus JGI Plate_4_G5... | ecosystem: Environmental > Aquatic > Marine >... | reverse complement strand
ACCTCTCTACAAAATGACTTTGAGTCGCACACCGCAAAGAGTACGTACTCCCTTTTCCGTACGACTTTGTACACTCTGCTTAAAACCATTCATTCTTTCATTGTTCAAAGCAACCTACTACTTCATACCTATTATTATATTGATTTAAAAGATGGGTGGTGGAAATGCACAAAAGTCGGCGGCAGCACGTAAGTACGCTAAGTTAGTATTGTTTTATGATGTCTTCAGTTCATTACACGAAGTAACTGTTACCCTTGCAAATGCAAACCATATTGTACTAACAGAAGTTATGTATTACAGGCCTGAAGAATATGAAGGATGTCGGAAAGACACCTGAGCAAAGGTAAGTTTTGTTTGTGAGTTTGTGACTTATATTATGCAGCATACGATACGATATTATTACGGTATGGTTAGAAAGGAAATATACTCATACCATACTCAACTCTCTCGACAAATATACTTGATACTTGATAATATAAATAAATAAATGACGGAACACAAAACGTTGCTCAACTCATAATAACTACACAATCTAACAATCACACAATTGGTTCAATGGATATAAACATTATATATTTATTGGAAACTCGAAACATTCTTAATAACAAACCTCATTCATACTGAACAAATACGCTATAACAGAGCAGAAGCAGCAAAGAAGGCAGCAAGAGATAAAGAAGGTTTCAAATGTAAAATATGCATGACAACATTTATGATTAATGTTAAGCCACCAACATTATATCTACACATGACATCGAAACATCCAGGTACTACCGATTGTGGATTATGTTTCGATTCAATGAAAGGTTATGATCCTAATGCACCTACGGAAAGTACCAAGGCAGCGGCACCAGTTGCCGCCAAGAAGAAGCCTAAGAAACAGGAGGAAAGTTTAGATGATTTATTAAGTGCTGGATTGAGTTTGGGTAAGAGTAAGAAGAAGGCTGGGAAGAAGAAATAGGCGCTTTATTATATTTCATATCTGTCATACATGATATGAGAAGATATGGTGTTGATATTGGGAACAACAGCACATGATTTAAATGCTAATAATTTACAAACTATATCTTGAAGTTGGACAGCGTGCAATTCTAAGACTGCAAGAAGATTGAGATATTAATAGGTAATACTTATGTAGAATTGACTCACTCAGATAAGAATAAGAATATTCCTCTTATTCCACGTGTACGTCATTCACCCCACACGCACCACCCTAACAACATACGAACGATACTGACGGACCACAACTTGAGCACGACAATATTGGGTTGTCCAAGGGCAGCAAATAACATCATAACAAAAGATGGGAAAAGGATCTAATGTGCAGAAGGCCCAGCAGGCTCGTGAGAGGAATCAGAAAAAGCTCGGTAAAACAGATGAGGAGCGACGGTGAGTCTTCATTTTTTTGCTTTGCAACAATTGATCAGGTATCTACGGACATAACAGGGGGTAAATTTGAAGTGGAGAAGTCCATAATGTATGGCTGTTGACATCGGCTGAGATGACGACTAACTATGTTATGATTATATGGTTAGTTGAGATGACGGCTGAGATGACGGCTGGCTAGATTAGGACTATTTAAGCCAGGTACAAAAGAATTCCTGAACCTTCCAGTTAGCGTGGACTCCCAACGAGTATTCGCCAAATTTGTGTAGGGCTCATCATATTGAGATAAACAATGTTAGCAATACTGTTTCTAACCCATTTTTACATGTAGAATCCAATTCTGACAACTATTTGGGGCTCTATATCACCTAGGACCTAGTACTTAGCTCTAAGCGAATCTCATTTTCACCAGTTGGGAGTCCACGCTAATTGAAAGGTTCAGGAATTCTTTTGTACCTGGCTTATTTGGTGTTGGAAAAGCATTTGGTATACTATTTGCAAAAAAATAACAAACATCTCACACTCTTTCTGTATCGTAATATATGACGAATTAAACAGAGCTGCATCAGCAAAAGCAGCTAAAGATTCAACTGCTTTTATGTGCAAAATATGCCGTCAAACTTTTATGGTATGCGTTTCATTATGTAAATATTTTTTCGATTCATTGCAAAAAATATACTAACTTCGTATCTTATGCATCGCAATGTACATAGGTGAATGCTAAAACGTCATTATTATATCTACATGTAACAGCAAAGCATGATGACAAAGCAGCTACTCCAACTGATTGTTTTGATGCATTAGGTAAGCAGAAATTAATTATTGAAATACCAATACCTTACATGTTCATGTAAATGCAATTAGACCATATATTAAATGGTATTATGATGCATACATGTTGTGTTCTGCACTTTTACTAACAGTAATTTCTTACACCCTTTCCATAGCTGGATTTGACCCTAATGATCCTGATGGTAAAAACAAAACATGTACAAAAGCAGCTCCTATAAAGAAGAAAGCTACAAAGAAGGCAGGAGGTGACGATTTATTGGATTTGTTAGATGCTGGCTTGAATATAAGTAAGAAGAAGGGTGGCAAGAAGAAATAAGACAAAAATTTTACAAAGTATTAATTGGGATGTCGGCAGGAAAGGCAGAGATTAATCTTTTGCAGACAAAGCTACTGAAGTATGCAAAGATGCATTCATTGCTTCTGAAATTATCCTTTGGACTAAATCATCAACAGTTGGAATATCCTTTATAAGACCTTGACTTTGCCCTATAAATTGAACTCCTTCTTCATGATTACCTTCAACAGTTGCTTTCATTATTTGTTCAGTAGCCGCACCGAACTGGGCAATAATGTACATCTTTTCCCATTGTGTGATTAGTCCTGGTATTACGTGCATTAAAGGTATGTTCATCTTAATTGCGGCGTTGAATGCACGATACACTACCAGTGGTAATGGAGCCGGACTTTTCATTGCCGAGGATGATGAAGCACTCTTTAATACACGTGCGGGTATTCCATCAAAGTTCTTACCGTATAATGTGTCACTTTCGGTATTATCAGGATTAGAGATGATATCTTTCATTTGTTGTGCAAGAGGTGATTCCTTTGTTGTGGCAAATCGTGAACCCATAGCACACGCATCTGCGCCTAGACTAAGAGCAGCAGCTAGTCCTCTTCCGTCTCCGAAGCCTCCAGCAGCCACCAGGGGTATATCTGGAAATCTCTTTGATATTGAAGGTATTAATACCATTGATGTAACATCACCACCGTGTGCAGCGGCCTCATGACCAGTAAGCATTAATGCATCCGCTCCACTTTCAATAGCACTTTTGGCATGTTTGTAATTAGTAACAGTAGCTAAAACTTTACCACCATATTGATGAACTTCTTTTGCAATCCAATCACCCTTTCCTAAACTAATATTGATAATTGGCACCTGCTCTTCGATTGCAACCTTAGCGTTTTCTGATGCACCTGGCATTAATAAGGTTGCTCCAATCCCGAAGGGTTTGTCAGTTTTGGAACGTATCTTTTGTATGGCACTGCGTGTTTCATCAGCATTTAATGGCCCTGTTGCTAATATCCCAACCCCACCTATAATATAAGACAGGACAGAGATGTTATACTCAAGATGCTGCGATTGCATATTACCATCAGATGATTTACTCAAGATTCTGTCGATTGCATAATATTACCATTATCCCATATGTCCCATATTTACAAGATGGGAACATCGTCGTCCCGATATAAGGACACAGAAGCATTATATGTACATATTACAACTAAACTCACCTGCATTGGAAACAGCCGCGACTAGCGTTGGTTCCGAGCTGTGAGTATAACATTAAGCAAATGATTTATATGGGATAATAAGTAAACAGAAGTACGATAATTAACATCATAAAAAATGAAACAAAAAAATATGCATGCAATTCAACTCACATCCAACTCATGCCAGGGCAAATAATGGGATATTTGCAATTAAAAAGTGATGTAATGCGTGTTCGAACGGCAGCGGCGGACATGATTTGTATGTACAACAAGAGGTATGGCAGTACTCTTCTCATGGGCAGTACCTAGGATTGCCGCAAAAGTAAGAGTAAAACGGTATCTTAAAGACATAATGAAAGGTGTCTCCTCACAGCAGCTCACAGCTCACAGTAACAACAACTATAAACCCACGCCGCGCCGAGACACTATTAGGGTAATAATGGCTAATGGCGCTTCTCATATAAGATTACTTTTCTTGGCACACAAGTAGTAGTCCTACTAATCACACAAACTTAGAATTGTATTGTGGAGGCTGTTCTTTGTATACAAAGTTCAAAGGTTCTGCCATACAACCCCCTTTGAGACATCATAGGTATTATAGTTGAATAGTATACTACCTATACAATAATTTAGAATTTACAATAGACAAAATGGATGAAACACAAGAGAATAATAATAACTCTATTCACACAAGTGATACCAACGATGAGGAATACAATTCCTTCAAGGAGTTTCTAAGCACGCCACCTGGATCACCTGCCACATCAAGACAAAACACCAAGGATGAAGTTGATGATGGTAAAGTTGAAGATAATAGTGATGATAAAAAAGAAGAAGAGGATGTTGTGGCGGCGGCGGTGGCACCAGTAGCAGTTACTACACATACAACTCGAAGCTCATCATCAGATGAACTGTTAGAAAAGGGTTTACCAGTTGCAACAAATACAGTAATGCAACAAGATGACGACGTTGATGATGTTGAAGATTACATTAATAATGAACAATATAAGCAAAACAAATGTCATAGAATTATGCACTTTACTTCTACGATACTATTCGTTATTGGTAGTGTGTTATATTTAGTAATGTCAGTGAAAGATTATAAGTGGGCTAATAAATTGAATGAATTGCCAATGTATCTGCGTTTAGCAGATGATGATGTTACATGGGTCAACTACCGATTGGAAGAGCAATATAATGCGTCGTTATTGTTAGATGGTGAAGGTGCAGGTAGTGGTGGAGTTAGACGGATGAAGACTAGAGAATTATGGAGGATGAGAGAAGAGGAAGCAGAAGAGGAGGCAGAAGCCGAAGAAGAGGCTCAAAGAAAGTTATTGGAGCCTGGTCAAGTAAGTGCAGCGGATGCATCAGATGCCGAATCTTCTCCATATGATCGTCGAAAATTGCAAACACCTGAAGAATTATATTATGATGAAGATTGGAACGATTTACCACCTGAAATCCAAGATGCATATACAATACTAGGTTTTACTGAAGGTGAGTATTGCATATATTGTGCACGGTTCTATGTTTCTGATAATGTGCATGCTGTTGCCCATACACTTTTTACATATTTGTATCTGCATATCATCATCATCGTCACAGAGCGATGGAATTTAGCATTAGTCGATGAGGTGTGGTCAGAGGATGCTGATTGGATAGAACTTACTCCAGAACAACTAGAGGCTGCCTTGCTCATTGGATATACAGAGGCCATTTGGTGTGAGGATGGGTGTGATAAGTTAGTTGGTGAAACTATGTCACAGAATAATGACGATCCAGCAACAACAGCCGCTACTCCTTCAAAGGCACCAACAGTCAAGCCCATTACAAGCTCTCCAACTCTAAGACCTGTGCAGACTACTTTATCTCCCCTCCCTCCTCTCAAACCAACCACTGCAAGTCCGATACAACCAGTATCTGATCCAACAATATATTGGGATGACTTAACATCAGGTACGCGAGACATATATACTGCATTGGGTTATAATGAAGAGATATGGGATAGTGGAGGTAGTGCTGAGGTTGATAGCAAGTCCTGGAGTGAATTGGATACTAAACAAAGGTTTGCATTAAACGCTCTCGGATGGACAAAAGACACATGGGATGCTTCTGAAGAACGTTTCCCGACCAAGCCCATGTCATCAATTGACAAGTCTGTGGTAAGACTTGTATCAACAATTATATTCTTTCCTTGTAACGCTTTGTATTCACACTGTCTCCTACTTTTCTTGCCCTATAGTCAACTCCTAGCCCCGTCAGAGTTACTTCGGCGCCAACAACAAGCAGTCCTTCCACAACAAGTCCATCATCTTCACCGACTACCGCTTCGCCTATTCCTGATGCTTCAGTTCCTACCCCCTCTGTTGAGGTGTTGGCTCCAGTGGATTCTACGCTGCCAGATCCTTCTGCTCCTGCGATTGATGATACGACCACAGATGTTGTTGAGCCGTGCCCTTGTGTGGCACTGTATGAGGATGAATGGTGGAAAGACTTGCCACCCGATATTCAAGGAGCTTATGGTGTTCTGGGATACAATGAGACAATGTGGGTGAGTATTTATGACGAGTACCTTTGTGTTATAACCATCACTTCCCTTTGAGCTGACTCCAATTCATTTCCATTGTATAGAATCAAGCTATCCCGTCCTTTTCTGATGAACTTAATTGGGATGATCTCTCGTCAGAAATGCAAGATGCGGCCTCATTGCTAGGCTATACGAAGGAGATTTGGGATGCTGATGAGGGTACTCAAGAAGTGCCTCCATCAGAAACAAGTCCAGGTTCAAGTCTTTCAAACTCGAACTCAATCTCAACTGTTTCTGAAGGTACCGAACCCACTATTTCTGAAGGAACTGAATTAATCGAAGAGGACACTGCCGAGATTGGTATTTATGATAACTATGGATGGGATGAACTGCCACTTGAGATACAGGAAGCTGCAACTACATTGGGATATTCTCAAAACATGTGGGACCTGGGGGTTGGCGTGGCTTTCTCAGAAGCTCTATTTTGGGATGAACTAAGTCCAGAGGAACAAGCCGCAGCTGCTCTTTTAGGGTATTCCAAACAATCTTGGGATAACGCTGATGCAGAAGAAGAAGGGACACTAGCATCATATGTTAGTTATGACGATGACTATGTTATCCAAGGAACTGCCAAGAATGCAAACTTGTGGATATCAGAGTAAGTTCAAAAGTATGCTTCTCTATTTCTGGAATATTTGATCATCTAACATTGACATCATCTATTATCTCTCTTGCACATCAGGTATCAGATATATTATTTCTTTGCCGCTCTGTGCTTCGTATTTGTAGGATTACTAGATCTCATTCGAGAGAGACATATCTTTCATGTACTGATGATTTTGGCTGGTTTGGCTGGTCTCGTGTCAGCCATCTATATCGAAGCAAACATTGAACTGAGCAACGTGTTTAACTGTGTTTCCGTGCACCTCTTCTTGTTTGAAGCGTTGTATATCTTTGGTAACCACAAACGAAGTGGTGTTTCGGTCAAGACTGCCTCATGGATTAAGAGGACTCTAATGCTTGGAGACCTGGAATTTGTCGTCGGGGCTTTGTTGGATGTAATACTATCATATATGTATCTGTTTGATGATACATCGGATTGGGATATATCATTGACGATTGTTGCAATCTTTGCAGCCGTTTGCTGGCTTCACTGTTCGATTATTTATATTGCAGCGTATTTCTATGCACCTGAAGCAGTCCTTTAAGGGTCGTATCTTAAGTGTACATGTTGCTGCTACAATGTGAATGTAATACCATTATGAATACTTATGTTCTCCAATCCTATCAAAGCTTAGTCTCCCGTTATCTTGCAATCGATTAGTGATTGTAAAGCAATAGGTCCATCTTCAAAGCTCAAATAAATATCTGATGAGCTCATGCTATTGGGAGTCCTGATGACTAAAGGGAATATTGTATTGATAGGTGTTCATGCCTGATAGTAGAGATAGGATGTCGCCTGTAGCATCTACCAACTTAATATTGTTGTAACCGTACACATACCAGCATATCGATCATCATTATAATTTTCAGTTGTGTATCATCCTAATATTTTATCACAAGCAAAATGATTGATGATGAAGAAGAAGACGGCTCATCAATAAGTAGTAGTGGTGGCGATTCTTACTCATCTACTTCATCTATTGGTAGCAGTAGTGAAAATGATTCATCGAGTGGTGGTGATAATGATGTTATGGATGATTATGAAAGTGAAGATGATGCAGCGTATGAGGCCTATGATGAACTTATAGGACACGATGAATTATTTAGATCAATGAACAACACTCTAAACGATGATAATGATGATACTCATGATATTGAAAGACAAGTATCAATTCGTCGTCAAGTTATAGTGTTAGTTTTATCAATACTTCTAACTATATTGTTGAGTAATTTTGCATATGCTGGGTATCAACTGTTGCAATTAGCTAAAGACTCTATTGAAATTGTTGACAAGAATAATAATGATAATGACGCAACAAGTACGACACGGTATCAACAATTCTATCCAGCAAATGTTCAGGAAAAGGAGTACACACATAATGCACAAGATATTGATGATTATCAACTACCCAAACATCCAGAAAGGATATACAAACATGCATCACTATCATCCAAAAACTATAGAGCTGGTGGTATATTGTCTGATGAAATGTTACAAAGATATGAGGAGGATGGTGTATTAGTTATACGGAATTTGATTTCTCCCAAATTATTAGATAGATTAGATACGGCAAGTCAAATGTTAATAAATGATAGTAAAGAAGAGAGCAGGACAAAGAAACGCAAACAGTTTCACATGGTGAAGAATGGTGCTATATTTTTAGGCATACCTTCATCTACAAATAAGAATGATGATAATAAGGTATGTGGAAGTGAAGATGCATCATGTGAGGCTAATATGGAAGCAGATAAGTCTACCGAGGACGACAACATTATACTATCATCATTTCGAGATCTAGCAATGTATAGCAAGATCCCCCGAGTGGCTGCTTCGTTACTAAGACTAGATGAGTTACGCGTTGGAGGTGAAGATAATCTTAAACACAAGAAGAGAAGAAGACAACACGAAGAAGAGGATGTAACTACTGTCGATGACTCAATCAATCTACGAATATCGCGTGACATTTTCCTAACAAAAGATGATGATGATTATGCCTGTGGTTGGCATGTAGATGATACAGGTTTCTGGCCAAATGTAGCCTCTGATCCTGGAGTAAATGCATGGATTGCATTAGATGATATGTCCTGGCCGTTTACGTCTGCTTCAGATTCTTCTATGACTACCGCCGCTGATAAAAAGACACAGAAATATGATCCAGTTGCAACATTTGCACTTAGTCTTGGCTCACATCGTTCATCTTGGCGTCATGAAGCATATGAAGTCACTGGCTCGACTCACACCAATCCTCCAGAAGGGTATAAATCTGCTGCTGATTTGATACAACGTCGGGTTGGTAGTGGTACTTGCAACATTGAGTCAAGTGCTCCTAATCTGTATGAGAAACTAGAGCAGAACAGGGTAATTTATGACTTGAAGAAAGGGGACGTAATCTTTCATGACCGGTGGTTATTTCATAGAACAGTCACTGTCGGTGAATATGATAAGATGGCTCGTGAGAAATCAGGCGAGCAACAACACGAAGAAAAGAAGATCCAGACTGATAAAATCTTCAAACGCTACTCGATACGTTATGCACCAGGATCCTCAAGAGTTCCTCCAGGATATGGAGTTGAACTATCAGTCTTACATGACGAAACTAATGCTAATAAAACATTAGATAATATTGTTGAGAAGAGTGGATCGCCATGGTACCCCAAAGTTTGGCCACATGTGCTCAAGACAAAGCCAATCTCAAGCAAAACAGCGGAAGAAGAAGAAATAGAAGGCATCACAGATCTGGTTCACAACAAGATTCCAAGAGCCGAGGTGTTGCAAAAGGAAAGGAAGCAAGAGATACAGAGATTACTAAAACGCAGGCAAGGGTACTAGATAAATTTAAGATCAGTATGGCTTGTGAACTTTGTCGATCATATAAAGCTGGTATGGTAGAATATCGTTTTGGAGTATTCTTTCCAGTATAGTGATGGTTTTGTGATCTTAACACAGTAAGGCAGGCTCCCGGGGGGGCGGGGCGGGAGAAAAAGGATACCGAGTTGTCAAATTCAAGCTGTTCGAAAATATTTCTGTTGTCAGTGATGCAAGTGCCATATTATATTGTGTTAAATGATAATAGGTATGCAATGATTTAGAGAGGGGCAGAGTATTAGATTATTAGTACTGTATATTAACGTGTATTTCTTCATTTCTGCCAGTGTTGCTCATTACCTCTTACCAGTGGAAGTTGTTGAGAGCAAAACAAATACTTACAATACAGCCTATTATAGTATCTCTTATAATCTTATAACCTGATAGTATCATTGTTCAAGTATGTTTGGAGATTCGCCACAAATGGAATCATCATCGCCTGATCTGAAAGTTGATCCTGATAGAGGCTCTTCGCCCAATAGCGTAGCTGCAGCTGATTCTACATCTGCTGATATTTACACAGCACCACCTACACAGCCTAATGATATTTCTGAACAGCAGACATATACTACAAGCAACACAATCACTGGATTAATATCACCCCTAACTATTATCAAACAACAACATGAGCAATCTCAAGAACAGAATGATAAAACTTTACTCAAGAAAATATCACCTACTAAAAGGAAACCACAACAACAGCCTATTAATGATGATATCACTGAACAACAACAACCACCTACTACAGTACAAGTTGACATGGTAAAATTGCAATCAACACGTCAAAAGGCTAAACTATCATTCCAAAATTCCGAATTATTAACTAATGAAGAGTATATATTTCCAAGATTTGATATCCTTAAGGATATAACATTGGGTAAAACATTAGGAAAAGGTGGATTTGGTACTGTTATTGAAATTAAGGATGTACATGTTAATCATGATATAGTGGAGCAAGAAGAGAAGGATAAAGAGATTGGGATTGTTACAAACAGGGCGGAAAAGAGTAGTATTTTCCGTATAGATGATTATGAGAAGCAGAAACGAAAGCGATCACATTCATTTAAATTACCAAGACGATTCTCATCCAAAGATGATAGTCTCAAAACATCCAATTCACATGATGGCTGCTGTGAAGGATTATCGACTTCAACAAACAGTAGATTATCGAAAATTAATGAACGTGAAACACAGAGTGAGCGCACATCAAGTATGCAACAAAGTAAAAGCCATGATTGTATACTAGATGAAAGTCACCCCACCGCTGGTATTGTTATGAAAGGAAGTTTTTCATCATCAGAAGAAAAGAAGTCAGGGCGGAGGAAACAACGTTCAAAGAATAGAACAAGATCCTTAAGTTGGAAGGCTGCCAAGGAGGATGTATCACATTTCTTTCATCGACCATCATCGAATCATCATCGCAAGCAGCATCATAATGATCATGGGGTACAGCATACTGTAGATGTTGTTGCTGAGAGGATCCATCATGTTGAGGATGTTGTTACTGAGGGCTTGAATCATGCAGAGGATGTTATAACAGATGTAGCTGAACGGATACAAGAGAAGATATCAAGAGAACATCATGATGACGGCAAGATTCGGGAGTCTTTGCATGAAGAAGAGAAGAAAGGCCAAGATGACGAATCCCCTACATTGAAAGGAAACGAGTCTAGACATGAAACTAATGATGAGGATAATAGTACACCAATCACACTAGAGAGACCACCGCGAAACTTTTCCTTATTGGCGTGGAGAGATTGCTTGGCAGGAGAAGAGTCGAATGACGCTTTATCTCCTGAGGAGTGGACGAAGTTCAATATAGATTACAGTAACATATCGGAAACTTCGGTTGGAGTTAGTATGCGTCGTCTATCAGATGGGAGTACTGCTGATAATAATGAGTTGATAGTCGAGCCAGAAGTAAGCAAGAGACAAAGACGGTTAGTTCTCTTTTTAGCTCCTACTGTTGAATCAGATGACACCTCTAACGGGGAA
>Ga0075439_14019_pt1 | contig 11739 bp, 8 predicted proteins | sample MintriSingleCell_FD_74264 | JGI IMG/M metagenome (GOLD analysis project Ga0075439, IMG submission 74264) | Marine eukaryotic communities from Monterey Bay, USA to study complex ecological interactions - Minidiscus trioculatus JGI Plate_4_G5... | ecosystem: Environmental > Aquatic > Marine >... | reverse complement strand
GTATTGAGAGGTCAAGAGCTCAGTCTGCTGTAAATCGAGCACTAAGAGAAGCATCTCTGGGCAGAAGTAGTCGTAGTGGTAGTAGTGCGAGAGCTCAATCTTCCCTTGAGGCTAGAATTCCTCCTTTGCCAACCGTCCAATCGTTGGGTGAGAGGATGGGACCAGGCGAATCACCTGAAACTAACAATCAAAGGATATCCTATTTATCTTCTCTTCTCGGAATTGAGAATGGTAACGAGGACGACGAAGACTCGGATTATGAAGCAGATAATGATGATCAAATTAATTCTGATGTAGAGGATGAGATAGATGATGCCATTCGGCAATTAGAACCAGGCAGGGGAGGGAGTTCGGAAGAGTTGCAGCAAGCAGAGGCAACGGTGGAGAGATTAGCATCCCTGTTTGATGGACCTTCAAACCGTACAGAAGAATCTTCTGATGATGAGTCAATGCCTCCTTTAGAGGATATTGTAAGCAATACCAACGCAGGTACAGCTACATCCTCCAATGTACAGGCTACAACTCAATTGGATGAGGGAGCTGCTAAAGATGATACCAATTTGGAGTCACATACGGGCAAGAGAAAGTCTGATGATGATTCCAAACAACCAGCTAAGAAGAAAATAAAAAAGGAAGAGAATAATCTAGAGGAAGAAGAATCAAAGGAATTAAAAGCCGACGGCAGCCCAAAAACATGCTGCATTTGCCTTGAAGAGACATCAAAGAAAGAATTGGCTACAATCAATGTGTGTGATCATCACTTCTGCTTTGGATGCATTGATAAATGGAGTGACCAAGAAAACAAGTGCCCTCTGTGTAAGGTTCGTTTCTACAAGATTGATAAGGTGCACAAGCCCAAGAAACGAAAAGCAGGCGATGCTGAAGGTATTAGGGATAATGATGAGAGGAGTAGTAAAAGGGTTAGAAATCGAAACCAGAGATGTGATCATCTCGACTTTTTGAATCATCCCCTGGAAGGAATGTTCGCGAGTTTGGAATCTGGAGGTACTTGGCCGACGCACATTGCTCAACTACTCTTCTCTGGATTAGGAGGATCACCACCATCTCTCAATGGTGGATCTTTCAATGCTCCACGGAGAAACATGCCATCGTCTTCAAGACCTCCAAGTAGAAGAGTTGCTGATCTAGCAAATGCGAGACGACAGCATGAAGCAGCGGCTAGTCGAGTGGCTTCATTGCGAGCAGATATTGCCGCCAGACGCCAAGAGAGAGCTGAGAGATTAGCGGAGCGTACAGCAAGAATGCAAGATTGGGAAGAGTCTAGACGCGCTAGAACTGCTGCAAGGGAGGCAAGGATGGCATCACTCGATCGTCAGCTTGCCGATTTATCAGCCGCACGTGCTTCCTTGAATGGTAGAGGAGTTAGTAGTACAACATCATCAGCATCTGCCATCCCTGCTAGGTCTCAAGCTTCTCGTGTAAATAGAGGAGGAGTTTCTTCAAACCCTCCCTATCACCGTAGTCCATTTGATGTTGACACTTCTTCTCCATGGTTGTCAAGTTCAGTGAGCAGTGCCATGAGGCAATCTCAGGAGGGCAGGACTTCTTCCCGACATAGTTTTCCACCAGAAAGTAGTAGGAGACGAAGAGCAACGAGTAGTACTACTGCTGCCGCAGTGGCTGGTGGCAGAAGGGACGATTCAACTCTTCTACTTCAACCTGGTGAGGAGGAAGAAGAGGAGCGTCTTCTCTCAACGTTGTCGCCAGGCTCTTATATGAGACGATTGCACCGGGAGATGAATGGTGGCAGTAGTGCTCAATATGCCTTTAATACAACACGACCACCTCGATGGCGAAGAAATATTCACCAACAGTCTGCTGCTGGTGCGCCTCCTGCTCCTCCCAGTACTGCATCGTCGTCATCTTTTAGGGAAAGGATGGAGAGGATACAGAGAATTCGTAGTAGCATGCGCGAGCGGACGACCACCAGAGCGCGAGCGGAAGCACGGGCAGCACTAGGTCCTCCGGTTCAAGAAACAATAGAAATAGACAGTGATGATGATGACGACGACGATGTTGTAGAGGTGATTGCTGTGGATTTAACTTAGTTGTCTACAAAAACACGCACACCAATAATTATACAAGTATTCCTGTCCCCAACTACATTTACTTCTTCATCTCCTTCAGCTCTTCCTCTGAATTTTGCATCTGCCACAGCTCGTAATAATTACTCTTCAAAGCAATCAGCTCGTCATGAGTACCCATCTGAGGAAAAGAGGGAGAAGCAAGTGAGTGAGTACAACATGAAGAATATAGACAAGCAAGTGATGTAGAGAAATCTCTTCCTTACTTCGAGAACACCACCATCACCCATAAAGGCAATTTTATCGCAGTCCTTGACTGTTAACAGCCTATGGGCGACTGTCAATGTAGTACGAGGGTGCTTCAATTGTAAATCGTCTAATGCTGCTTGCACTAGCTTTTGACTCTCGTTATCCAAAGCACTGGAAGATGTTACGTTTGACAATTTATGAAGCGAGGAAGTGAGATGATTGTAACATATGTTAGTACACGTGGGTTACAAAGACAAACAATAAAAGATATGTGAAGGCCAAATGAAGCATTCAAATAGCGAGACTTCATTTATTAACACATGAATTCATAAGCAAAAACAATACAAACGCAGACTTTCGCTGTGGCTTCGTCAAGGACTAAGATCTTGGGGTTACGAATGATTGCACGGGCTATTGCGATTCGCTGTTTCTGACCGCCTGATAGTAAGCCTCCTCCTGGTCCGATGTGAGTGTCGTATTTATCTTCCAAGGTTAAGATAAAGTCATGTGCATGAGCAGCCTTGCAAGCGTTTACTATCTCCTCCTCTGTCGCATTGGGTTTGCCTAGTAAGATGTTATCTTTGACAGTTCCGTTGAACTGGAAGATGCGCGTTTCACAGTTTATGAAAATAGAGAGAGATGATAGTAACATATGTTAGTACATGAGGTTTGCATAGGCAATCAAATTAAGGCAGAGTTCAAATGAAGTATCCAAAAAATTGTCGAGACTTCATATTGAACACACACAGTCATGTGATAAAACAATACTAACGCGGACTTTCCAGAGTAGGCATCTGTCCCACATAACCGACATTACTTCGGAGATGACTAACATTCAAGGCACTAAATTCTGTACCATCTAGTGTAGCTGATCCTCCCGTACTCTCATAGAATCTCATGATAATTTGAAGAATAGTGGACTTCCCTGATCCAGATCTGCCAACGAGTCCAATTGACTCTTTTTGGTCAACAGAAAGGCTAACGCCATCCCTTTCAGACGACTTGTAGAAAATGGGAAAGTCGGGCCTGGAAGGATAGCTAAACTCACACTTGTCAAACTTGATATTGCCCTCGATTGGGGATACATCGCCACCATCCTCATCGCTACCATCTGTTGGCCCATAAAACGTTCCAAAGATTCTAGCAGCCGAGATGAGTCCTCTTTGTCGACTATTGAAGTCTGCAGATACCTGACTTGCTCCTAGCGCGCCGAACATGACGGCTAGAACAGATGTGAAGAAGCTTTCAAAGTCAATTGCTGTACTGACAAGTAATTGACTTCCAACAAGAAAGACCACAGCAAATGAAACAAAGACGGCGAACTGAGAAAAGCCAAACACACATCCAGCTATAATACCACTTCGAACCTTTCCTGCCGATTCTGGTTCGAGGGCGTGTTCATAATCGTTCCCAACCTTCTCCTCGAGATTGTATGCTTGCACAGATGATATACCACGAAGTCCATTCTCCATGATTGTAGGGGCAGATAACCCATCTGTAGGTTCGACAACCTTTCGTCGTGAACAGCACACTTGAAGCATGCCGGCGATTCCGATGAAGGGTACACAAGCTAAGGCTACTAAACCAATTTCCCAAGCATATGCCAGCGCAATGGCGACACCAGAAATTACAGAAGTCAATACCCTGACACGATAGCCAAGTGGCAATCCAACCAATCCTTCAACTGCTTCAATATCTGCTCCTAGAATTGTTGTTAGTTCTCCGGTTGTATTATCCGGAAGATCATACCAGCCCATTGATCGCTTCATCATGGCTGCAAACGATAGATTACGAAGCTTGGCACCCAAGTTGCTTCCAGAGCTGGAATATGTGAAGTTATAAAAGGCAGAGTAAGATCATGCTAATGAGAGAAACAAGCAGCATGAAGAGTCCTTCCAACTTACCGTGATAGGCCGTATCCTACCAAACAATTACCGACAAGACTTGCCAGTGCAAAGTAAAGGAAATTCAAGATATACGGCAAATTTGCTTCGACCATTTGATCAGGGTCAACAACATAAAATGTGGCAACAATCTTTGCAGTTAAGATTGATTCGCAAGGTGAGAGAGCTCCAACCATACCAGAGCCGACTACTCCGAGGAGTGTGTAAACACTATCCCATCCAACTTGGTCCCAGATTTGGCTCATGGTAGCGATTTCAACTTCCTGAGTTGCTCTCCCTTCTTCTTCTCCATTGTCATCGGCGCCGTCATCTAAACCTTGTTCCTCGTCAGTGACTATTTTCTTCATTGACTGGGCGATTGAAGCAGCAATGGAGGCATTGACGAGCGGAGCCTCTTCTGCTTTATCTGATTCTGTAATTGGTGTCACTACAGCAGATACATTTGATGAGCTTGGTCCTTGAGTGCCCAATTCAGGAGGTTTAATTCCTTGACTTTCACAAAGCAACTGATAGATACCGCCTTCCTTCTGCAATAGAGTATTATGATCGCCCAGTTCTGCGATTTTGCCATTTGCAATCACAGCAATGGCATCCGAATCAATAATAGTCGTCAACCGGTGAGCAATAGTAACAGTAGACACTTTCTTCTTCTTCCGAATATTGGCTAATGCAGTTTGAACGTGTTCTTCAGAAAGCTGATCAAGTGCAGCTATGTGGTGTGTGTGATATATAGATGAGAAGGTATAAGTATAGATGCCAGGACAGAAATATCAAAGTACACTTACAAGTAGCTTCGTCCAGAATCAAGATCTTCGGGTTTCGAATTAGAGCCCGTGCTATACTAATTCTTTGCATTTGCCCACCAGAAAGCTGAACTGAAGACCCACCATAGTATGTATCATAGCCATTAGGCAGCGCCAATATGAAATCATGAGCACATGCCATCTTTGCTGCTTCTTCGACTTCTTCTCTAGTTGGAGGTGTACCATCAGCAGGCTTTCCCATTGCGATATTCTCTGCAACTGTCCCGGGGAATATAATGGGGTCTTGGGCTACATATCCAATCTGACTCCTCCACCAGCTCACATTTAATGCAGTCAAAGGATACTTATCATCAATTAAAATCTCTCCATCATTCGGGTCATAGAATCGAAGTAAAAAGCGTGCAATTGTACTCTTGCCACTACCACTGGGGCCTACCAACGCTACGGATTGACCAGGCTCGATTGTCAGATTAAAGTCATAGAAGATTGGTCGCTGTGGGCTGTTTGGGTAAAAGAAGAATAGCTTCTTGAATGTAAGCTTTCCCTCTACTCCTCCCTCAATCTTGAGTCCTTTGGTAGAACTGGGATCGATAACGGGTGTTCGGCCGAGTGTATTGAAAACATCTACAGCTGCAGATCTGCCAAGATTGATACATGATAGACCCGGACCCATTAACCCAAAAAAAGTTACACATAATATCACACCGTATATACAGCACATTACAGATGCTCCGGTTACTCGACACTGAGGTTCTCCTGAAATGAAGCATTGGATGATAATCTTCCATCCAGCTCCCGTGACTACTTGCTCTGTGCCGATATAGAATGCAAATGTATATGTAATGTAGAAGAGTGCTCCTGTAATGCCAGCGAGTAAAGATGAAAGGAAAGCTGCCTTAACACTTGACTTGGCTGATACATCAATATGACCTTGATAGGCATCTCTGAAGTATGGCTGAGCACATAGACTTGCAACAGTTTTAATACCTGACAAAGTCTCTGTGGCAATTCCTCCTGCCGCAGCCAACTCTGCATTTCCCCGCTTCTTAACTCGTCGAATACACCAATTGAATAATGCCATGATAATAATTGCTACTGGCACCACACACAACATGATTAATGAAAGGGCGGTATTCAATAGTAATGCAACAATCAAACAACCAATAGCACTGATTGCATTGGAGTAAACATCCACAACCTGCCTTCCAATTGCATTGTTAATATGAACAAGTGCCGTTCCCATCTTGGTAGGTAATGCCTCACGATCATTAGCATCAAACCAGGCAGCATCTTGATTTAATGATGATCGTACAAATTGATTCTGAATCCTTAATGCCTGCTTCTCACCCGTATATGTCCATATCGATACAGAGATGGTACCTGTTACTAAACAAATCAACCCCACTACAGCAAATGCGATGCATAGATTCATGAGCTCTTGGTTGATATATGACATTAAACCCTCACTTCCCACTCTTTGAATTAATGCTGCAAGATTGGAAAAAGTATCAAGTGATTGTGCTAATAATACCAACCAAGCTGGAATACCCAATCCAGTAAAGGTTGCCATGAATATACCAAGTATCATTAACCATCGTTCATTCCATGTAGAGTACGATAATAATTTCCACAAACTAACCTTTGCAGACTGATTATTATCTACTGGACTTTCATCTGGATTTGCAAACCTAAAGTACTTCATGAAACTATCATGATTGGCAGCTTTGGTTAATGGTAACGCCTCGGCTCGTACCTCATTATAATCTGCTAGTATTGATGATTTGAGTAGCTTGGTTGGGTCAAGTTTAGACGCATGAAGATCAGCTGGTATTTTGGGCTTTGGAAGAGGCGATGATGGTTGTTCCATACTATATTGATACACGCTTCCAGATGTGTATAACAAGTCGTAGCCTGAAATCTAAACCAACTAAGTAACTATATTATCAATCTGTTTGTAATATAGCAGGTAGTCTATCTATTGCAATAGAGATCCGTATTGTGCTGGGGTTCTCAGTTCTCAAATATTATGTTCGAATGGTTATATCTTTGTGTTTGTAAGATATGATATGTAGACGGAAAACGATGGTTGACAAATTTAATAATAAACGCCGCCTATATCAATTATCATATGCAATTCTGTTTTGATATGAATTATTGTGATGTCAAAGAAGGCACCTCTCTTCATCATTTATTGCATGCAGCTTTTTCATTTCAATCAATCCAAAGTAAAGAGTAAAGTAAAAGATCTGGTATCCTAAGATTTTTTTGAGAGTGTCAATGGAGTGTGTGACACACACTGTAGGCCTCGGTTCTGTATTGACATCACAAGAGTAGTTACGTGGAGAGTATAGTGTTAGAGCTAGTTGAAAATTATTATGAAGATACCGGTTGATTTTTTGTGAAAGTTTTTGTGATGTCTGTAGAACCTCTGAACTTTCGTACCTCTTTTCAATCCCCAAAACCTAACCTACCTTTAATTTTCAAATGACCACTTAATTTCGACTATACCGACCTTCTAGAGCTGATATGATGCTGATAATGGCCGTGGTACTCTCTCTACCGCCGATGATGGTTTAGAGGAAGTGTTGACGATCTAGTGAGACGCCGGAGCGGTCCTTATTCGTCTATTATTGAGCGAGATCGAGGTATAAACGTGTACCCATCATCTTTTGAGCATGTGATGTATGAACGATAGAGAGATTCGATCTATTACTATCTCAGTTGTTGATGGACGTTAGGTTGGTTAAAGAAGAAGAATCGTTACTGATGTATCCGTCGTGCATCGAATGTAATAGCCACGGCAAGAGTGTCGGAGATATCTCGTCGATCCTTCGACTTTTAAATCAATAACCATCATGTCAACATCATCGAGAATGTAGTCACCCTCTCCCTAACTCAAATCTTCACATTTATTAGTACTCTATTCTATACATCACGATCGTCTTCTTCTCGTATAGATAGTGTAGATAGTAGTACTTATGGCATCGTCGCATCGTTTATAGCAAATCGAAATCGAAATCGTGAACCCAAACAAATACACAATCATATTGGATCTTTACCCTTACCTACAAACCCTATACTCCAAGTTTAGAAGTAGTTCGGTGTTCGATTAGATTGTTGTGAATTAGTTCATGGTTGTATGTGGCTGTGGAGAGTAAGAGATGGCGTTGATTCGGGATGTCAACAAAACATGTCACTTTATTTTACAAACTAAAAAGGTAGAGACAGAGAGAGATACTCCCAATAAAGAGAAGTGCACACTGAGATAATACCACAGCAACAACATCAGCTGTTCAATTGTTATCGGTTAACAAGCTATTAGACCAGTAGTATGTGAAGTGAGAGATCACATGAAGGGGATACAGATTTGTGAATCGAAGATTGCTCTTTTCTTATTTGTAATAAAGTATAATGTAATACATAGCAGTTATGATAACGAACACACTCTCTCATCGCGTAAGTATATATCTATGATTAGATTAGTAATGATCTATACTAAACAGGAGCTCTGGAGGAGCATATCTTGGCAATAACCGAGGCGCTACCCCAGTCTATTCTATTCCTTTAAAACATCCCCCGGTGGAAGTAGGAAGGATGAGAGTAGTATATATAGAGAATGTTGCTCCTGTACATATCCCATGAATACCCCCATTCATCGAATTCCAATACACAATATATATGTTTTCACTACCAAATGTCTCTTAATCCATAGGGCATCATTCATCTAACTTCTTCTATCATAACTTCTTACAGCTCCTGAAATATACAAATTGACACATTAAAGACGTCTCTGTTAAGAACTACCACCCAAAATAACTCGTCACTAATATATTCGATACATCCGACGAGTAATAGACTAAATAGATCCGGTGATAATCCATTTAATACGCTGATATGTGCATTACTATCCAATATTGATAATTTTCGACCAAAAACATCACAACTTGAGACACCAAATACTATAATGTAACTGTCGTTCTAGAGAATAAACGACCACATATCTTATTTAATGAATGATGATAAGACGCTAGATGGTGTGGGTGTACTATCAGGATGTTAGGAAGGTGATCGTTGATGGACATCAAGTTGATGCACTTTCAACAATAACAAAAATGTGCTATATTGAAGAGCGAATATCTAAGTATCTATGCGTGATGGTGATATATCGTCTGGCGCAAATCGATAGTAGAGGTCATGACGATTCTAACAATACCCAATATATGTCCATAGGCATTAATTTATATGTCTACCATCGTCGTCGAGTTGGGTAAGATCGAGATGAAGAGTAAAAAAAATTAAAGGTAGGTTAGGTTTTGGGGATCGATCAGAGGTACGAGAGGTCAGAGGTTCTAAGCGTGTCTAAAAAACTTTCACCAAAACAAATCGAAAAAAAATCATGGTATCTTTAACTCAATACAACACTTCCAAACCACTTATAACTTATTCGTAACAACTCATTAGACACGCCGTAAAAGAACCGAGGACTACAGTGTGGTGTGACATGTTAAATTCGAGCTGGCCGGGTATCCAGATACCAAAATGAAAATTAAGAATTAATCCCCACCTCTTCTCATACATCGTGGCTATCGGCGGCTCCTACGGCTAATAGAGGATAGTATCACCGTACCCCGGCGCATAAATCAATGGTATATATCCCATACTAAATACTGTCGAGAAGGATCCGGTCAAATCGCCCAATAGACGACGATATTCCACTTCTCCTTCCCAACTCCCTCATCGATGAAATATTGACATTTACGATAGGATATGCGGCTTGTTGACGGCCTTATTGTCCATATATCACCGCGGCTGTCGTCCAATAGCCGTGGTATAATATAGTAGTCGATATGATACGGCGATGGCGGTGGAGGTCGGCGGTAATACGGTCTACAATTGTCGTTTCACATCGACTTACGATTTTGCAAAAATGTACACATGATATGTCAACTACTATTAGAATAGGATTAAGTTAGATAGCACCACAAGCCACATTGCAATCCTGTACTTTAGTATCATATAAATGCAGTAGAATACTATTTTATTGTTCAACTCTATTATAATGGTGCATTAGCCAGTATCCAGATCGAATGTTAATACCTCAAAGTAGAAACAATGAATGAAACCTGACCATTTCCATTGATACATTGTCTCCAATGGCCAAACCATCATATATCTTCCTTCTTATACATTAGCTAATTGTTATATTGTGTTGGGTTCACTTTGATTTCACCAAATTAGCCAACAATCATCAATAATATGAACACCCCCCACCTCAACTCAACTTAACCAAAACTCCAACATAAACTTGGTACACTTTCATCCAATGAACTCCACACATCAAAATAACATTCATAACCTGATCTAGAATCATTATATTATCGGATTGCCAGTGGTTCTAGTGCCTAATCACTCAAACAATGGTATAATATCCAATACCAGATTGTTGTTATATTATTGCCTGTTGATGTGTATTGTTGTGTATTATCCATCTCCCTCCTCTTCCACAGGCTAAATAATCCGGCACAAATGTAACAATAACTGTACAATAGATATATTGTTGTGTATAACCCCCACCCATAATCTTACTACACATACTTATCACATAATACTGTTGTACTACTTTGGCCGCTGCATATTGCGTTGTGTATTGTTTGTTGTTGATTGAGGATGGACTCCATTGAAGTAACACCAATACTCCAACACTCATAACTAAGATATAACATATACCAACCACTAATACATAATTAATCCAATCCAACATACTCTACTAACTGCAATTGTTGTCACCACCCTAACCAATACACAGACAACAATTAAATTAATTATACCCACTGCAATTCAAATTTAAGCCCTCCAAACTCTAATTAACCAATACAAATCCATCTAACAAACCATAAACTAATTGCAATTAATTGTTTTGTGCTATATTATTGTTTATACCACCCATTACATTATTAAACATAACAAGGTGCACCTTAAAATAAACGACATTTTGACGGCGGTGCCTCCGACATATACGCCCCTTAGCAACGCCATCTACGTAGATCACGTCATCATATATCATTATTTATCAGCTTCATCGATTATATTGGTGTATATTGTTGTGTATGGTTGTATATTGTTGTATATTATTGCAATCATGACATCGTTGTAACGGCTCATTTTGTTAGTAATATACTGTTGGTACATTTGAAGTGGTTCTGGCATTATTCTAAAAGATCCTATCCTCAACATAAATCAGTATGGGTCCAGTCAGTAATGTTCCGGCGATATTTCATTAGTATAGATGTGTTAGTGGCCGTGCCGCCGCCGATTGCCTACTATGGTTAAATTCCATTGTGCTTGAAAAAGTGTGAGAGTTCTACAGGGAACTTGTGGAACTTACTGGAACTTATTTTATGAAGGATACCCGGCCAGCTCGAATTTGCAAAAGTCACACACTCCATTGTGCTATTTTGTTTTGAGAGGTACATACAGCACCGTGGGAGAAATAGCACAAGTTAAGGGGAGAAATAGCACAAGTAGAAATAAGGCAGCCCCTTCAGACTCTGAGTGCCGCTTCCTCAATCCAGCCTTAAATTGCAATCTTGCCTATATACTTACTATAGCTTTTTGTTGATGGTAATGCAGTAGGATTGCAATAGGTATAGGATCGGCATAATATCGTCTAATAGATTATCTATATGCACAACATGCGGCGGCAATATAAATATTGCAAATGCATTATTTATTAAGTTATCAACACCTAAAAAACAACATCAATTACATCGATATATT
>Ga0075439_10676_pt1 | contig 11750 bp, 6 predicted proteins | sample MintriSingleCell_FD_74264 | JGI IMG/M metagenome (GOLD analysis project Ga0075439, IMG submission 74264) | Marine eukaryotic communities from Monterey Bay, USA to study complex ecological interactions - Minidiscus trioculatus JGI Plate_4_G5... | ecosystem: Environmental > Aquatic > Marine >... | reverse complement strand
TACTCTGCTAATAGCTTAAAAGACCACTCTGCCTAATTATTTATTACTTGATGTGTTGTAGGTCTAATATAATAGAGACATTCTATACAGTCTACGGCAACTGGCAACATTGTTGATATCTATTCCCATGGTTGATATCTATTATTGTGCTAGCTACAATTTTGACTTTACCTACAACTTTTAGTTAAGAACCTGTGCAGATTTTCGTGTCATACAATTTAGCCCACCCCAGACCCCAGGAGTTTTCTTTAAATTCTTTACAGTGAAAACTGAAAGATAAATTATGCTCATGCATTGGCGTCCTTAGTTTCAGTTCGAGCTTTTGGTGGTATTAAAATTGACTTCGCGATTCGACAGCAATACCACAGAATACCACAACATCTTGCCTCATATCTTGTTGAAAGACAAATCAAAACCATGATCATATTATCGACCCAAGATGGTGGTGGTGTAAGCCTCTCTCCTCCTCATCTCATAAATCCAATAATCACATCACTCCGATAACAATATCAAAATCAAAACATAACAGCAAAAACAAAATATCACAATTCACATTCACAATATCACAGAATATCACACATGCAATTGCAACAAATTCTTCTTCTATCGTTACTAGCACTCGATCAAACAACTTCATTCTCCACAGTCTTCTCTACATCTCGAACATCTTCACACATCATGGCTTCTACTACTACTTCCGACCAAGAAGTTCTCAACATTGATGCATCCTCTCGTCCAAAGCCATACGATATCGCCGGATTCAACATCTCCCCATTAGCAACAAAAGAACAAACACAGGGTCATGAAATATTCCATCAAGATGGTACAAAGGGGAAAGGACCGGGTCAACACTTCCATTCATGGGATGAAAGTTTCTTCGTGACAAAAGGAACAGTACACTATGGTACTAAGAAACAGGATGATGATATCGTAGAGGATAATTCAACGCTTGAGAGAATTGCTCATGTTGGTGACTTTGTTCATATCCCTGCCAATACGGTTCACTGGTACTACTTTGGTGAGGAAGGTGGAGAGATTGTCAGTGTAACTGCTTCGGGAGGACATGCCAATGAAATGTATTCCGACTTTGATAAGTATGGAAGTTGGGAGAATCCAGATAAAACTGAGTTGACTAAATTGGCAGCAAAACATGGCCAGATTGTACATAACAAATGAGCAGAATAGTAGAATGGATATAGTAGTGTCAAGAATGGATGTAGTTATGTAAAGATAATCTGATAATGTATCACAAGACATTAGTACATATTATAGAATGGTAGTTAGTAGCGCCGGTTTAGTTCTCTACCTCTGAATGATAAACGATTAAGATTATTAGTTTTAACAGTAGGTCATTAAACTTCAAACACCTCGAGCTACCCATTCAGCAAAAGATTTAGACCATTCCATATCAGCGGCTCCTTTATTGTAACTACCTTCGGAGATCTCCCATTGATTGTCCCAAATCGTTTTAACTCGATCATATCTGCTTGTTTCAAACTCATGTATCAGATCATTAGTAGATTGTTTTGTTTTGAGAGAATCACTTCCTCTTCTCTTCAAGAGACGACATAGTACAACAGCATCTTCAAAAGCCAAAGCACCGCCCAGTCCAGAGGCTGGCCTCATAGCATGTGCACTATCACCAACAAGCACGACTCTTCCACTACCTCCCCAGCCACTACTTCCATCTTGAGGTAGCTCAATCACTGCCATGGCCAATGGATACTTCAATTCTCTATCATCTGCTAATTTGTATATCTCCTCCAAGATTTGCAAATGAGTTGGATTAGAGATATGTTCGCGAAAGATCTCTCTCGGATGGGTACCCTTTGGAACGTCAACAACACTAGCATTCATCACAAAAGTCATCTTTCTATCAATCTTTGGATGAAAGTTGAAGAGGTTTAGAATACATTCCCCTTTTCTCAAGTCTTCCGTTGATTCGTCTGTCATTAACGGAACGACTCCCTTGTCTAGAAACTGTTCAAGTATTGAGCCCTCGGGTACTCGAGGTATCGAACCTCTCCACTTTGTCTTTGTTGCATACTTTGCTGGCTCAAGTCCAGCTAGTTCTCGTACATTCGAATAGACTACAATACATGTATCAGATGTGTAAGATATATGACAAATCATATTCATCTATCGATATTTTCACAAGATATGCTCATATCTACTCACCTCCATCGGCTGCAATGAGTAGTGATCCATTCAGTATGCTTGTTTTGTTACTATCCACATCTTTGATAACTACTTCTATCCGTGATTCATTAGTATTATCATCATAACTTTCAATAGTCTTGCCCATGTGTATTGTTATCAACGAAGACTTTTCTACTTCTTCCAATAGTGCATCTCGTATCATATACCAAACGAGAAGATAGCTATCATAATCTTTCATGTAGATACCCTTCTCAACTAAAGCATCTAAAGATTCTGGTGAATGAAATAGCTCTTTCAATGCTTTACGACCATTTGAAGCTAAACCGAATGCTGATCCTTGCTGTAGCCATTCTTTTCTACACTCGATGATGTCTAATAAGTAGAGGATACCAATACACCAAACATGATATGAATTTGAGATTGATGTATCTCTATACTAATCACTGCTATACTCATGAGATAGGATATACTTACCTACACTATATCCAAGCTTGACAAGACCGAGACTTGTTGATAAACCGGCCAAGCCGCCGCCGCTTATGATGATGTTCGAAGCCGAAGCCGAAACTGAAGCAGTAGCAGACGATGAATCAAATATTTTCGCCATTACAATGAAGATGTGCTTAGTATTACTTGCAATCAGTATGAAGTATATCTACTCTCTATCTATACGTTCCTTACTATACAATTGCAAATTCTGATGCTAGAGATCTCTCCATCGTTGACCGTCAGGGGTTCATATCAAAAATTTACCGTGAGACATCTTATCAAAAGCTGCATGCTGTTTTGCTGTCTTCGCTAAGCACTAAGCAAACTAGTAAAGATTGGGTAAGAACCCCGTTTCAAAACTAACTTCACAGTACAAGTAACATTGATGGAACAACAGCAAGACCATTGTTTGATATAATGATGTGGTGTCTTCGATATTGCCCACCAACCAAACGATTGATAAGAGACATAGATACAACAAAAAGTTTATAAAGTCTTGGCAGAATATCTGAAAAGCTCCTGATGTGCACATCATAGCACAATCAATTATGAAGTATTGATGGATTGGTGAAAGCTATCAACTATACACCCATACCTCTACACTCGCTGCTGCTGATATATCGATGATTATAGAGTATTTATAGATGGAGTGTTGTTAGTAGACGACATTAAAACTATTCCTCACAAGGTAGTGGAGGAGGATACCAATTGCATTGCAACAAAAACGATGAATGATGTTGCTGCACCGTCTATGTCAACCCATAAATCCACTAAAGATCAAACAAGTATACAATTAGAAGTAATGAAGAATAGCTTTCAATTCTATCATCCATGGCAACCATCTTCATTTGAAAGTTTAGACGATGAATACTATAATGATATAAACTCAACAATAAATGAACAATCAAGTGTTAATACCACTAACGCCAACATTTTGGTTGTAAAAGATCTTCCTACGGATGTTGATAAAGATAATTTAACAGATTTCTTTTCATTATTTGGCCAAGTATCAGCAACATCAATATCTCGTGGTGGTATTGGTACCATTACATTCGAGGAAGGGGGTGATGGTGCATCAAAAGTATTGGCATCACAACCTATTAAAATCTTTGGTCAAGAGGTTGAGGTTGAGGTTGGTAGTATACCCAAAGCTGGACGTAGATTACAACATCAAAGAAGAACTACTCCGTTTCCAATTATTATTGCACCATCAAACTATGGACCATTGAAAGAAGATACATCTACAAAGTATTCTTCTCCAAATAAGAAGGCAAGTGATGCATCAAATCAATCAGGAAAGTCTAATGAGCTACAAGTTGTTTCTAATAAGAGAAGAGGTATATTCGGCAAACAATCAGAACACAATGGACTTGTATCATCGGCACCACCTGAATCGGCAACTCAATCACAAATGAAGGCCTCGCTTAATTCACTGCTATCATCACCCATGAGTGATCCATTATTTGATGACGACGATGATGACCATATTACAGGGGAATCATGGCATAGAAAACATAAAGACAATAGACCTTACAGTAGTAAGAAGAATTTACAACGTTTCCACTCTGACAATGCATTGATATCATGGGTATGGGCACCAGAGAATTCTTCTCCAACTAGCCAATCTGAATTAGATTTGAGCTGCACACTAATAAGAGGACGTGCTGTTCATGAAAAGTTACCTCTGTTGGCCACAACAGACATTAGTATATCAAATGATGAGAATAACAAGAAAGTAGATAAAGAAGAAGTTCATATGGCAGGGTTAGATAATACCAACTTGAATTTGCTACATAAAACCATCGAGATATCACCAGAAAAGAATGATTCCGAGAATACAATCTCACCCGATGGTAGTTATAAGCTATATCAAGCTCTGCATCCAGGTCTAGCGCCGCTTATATCTTGTACGAGATACACGTCAAAGAATGATGATACTGAAATAACGGAGGCATTAGATCATCAGATTAATAACTTCAAGTCTAAATGTTTCATATCTGTCTTTGACATTACACCAACAAATCATCGATCACTTAGTGAATTGTTAAGGACGGATAACTTCCTTTCTCGGCCATTGTTCCCTGGAATGGAAGGGCATGAGGTTGAACCGTTGACAAATAACTCTATTAGTCCATCAATTTCCAAAAAGAAGGGTTTGCCACCATGGCTCCGTGGTGGTAGTAGAAAGCAAGACAATACCCTCTGCACTTGTCACAAATCTATTGATTTTGGATGGGGAAAAGGTGGGGGTATTGACTCATCTTCCGAACCAACTATGCTTCATGAGGATAGCGAGAGTGAAGAAAATGAAGATATATCAACGCCTAATCAATTCTTGAATGATTTGAGAAGGATAGGGGATGCGACACGTGCTATTATTGACCAACCTCCTCCAAAGTTACGTCGGCGAAGACCTTGGAAGTCATTTAAGGTTGGCTCATGCTATCGTGCTGATGTTGCTGATCTTCGTATACGGTTCTTGGCCTTGCAACTGTTCAATACTATAAGCTACTGTCACTCGCGAGGAATTACTCTCGGTGAACAGTTATCACCTGATAGGATATACATTCAAGACGATGGTTGGGTTAGATTAGTGGTGCCTATTACCGAGTCAAAGCCTGAGAATAATATACAAAAGGGTAACAAGGCTAGCAGAATACAAGTTGATAACGAGGAAGAGATATCAAGTCCAAATAGAAGGAAGTGGCGGAATATCTTCCACAACAATAGATCTCCCCAGTCTGACAAGTTGAATAATAATGAAGAACACCAAACAATACTTCCATATCCTGGTTATGGCGATGTTCCGACAGTACAATGGCAGAGAGGTCAACTCACCAACTTGTGCTATCTCATTATGTTGAATGCAGCAGCCGGGAGAACTGTGGGAGATCACTCCAATCCACCTATACTTCCGTGGGTAACGGACTTTACATCTGAAATAGAGTTAGAAGGTGATCAAGGTAAAGCTGGTGCATCAGGTAGTCCGTGGAGAGATTTGTCTAAGTCACGTTTTAGGCTCAAGAAGGGTGATGATCAACTAGATCATACCTACATGCATGCGTCTCCACCTCATCATGTACCGGAAAGTATATGCGAGTTGACTTACACCGTTTATCGTGCAAGAGCTCTCCCCATTTCACATCTAAAGACAGTTGTCAGGGATGATTTCATAGGGCAACATTATCCAAGTAGTGTTGAATCAATGTATAAGTGGACACCGGATGAAGCTACACTAGAGTTTTACTTGTCTAATCTACAACCCGACATCTTTAAATCACTTCATGAGGACATGGATGATATGGCGTTACCACATTGGTGTAACAACAGCTCAGATGCATTCATAAGTTACCATCGGAGTCTGTTGGAAAGCGCACATGTTAGTCAACAACTTCATAAGTGGATAGATCTCAACTTTGGTGACGCTCTCTCCGGGAAACGAGCAGTGGCGGAGAAGAATGTTGTTCTATCTGTCATGCCTTATGGCAATGGAGGATGTCAAGATCAATGTCAAGGCAGCTGCCATTCAGTTTTCGCAAGTTCATCTACTAGTACTAGTGCTGGTGAAACACTCAACATGAGAACATCTCGGACTCAGTTTGTCCAACTATTTATTGCTCCGCACCCAAAGAAACACAATGAGATCAGAAAAACGGTAGCCACGGCTATACGAACTACATTCAAGCAAGGTAATAAGAATATGGAAGACAGAGATACAGCTTTGATTGGTAGTGACGATGACAGTATTACAGATGACTTTGAATCTAGAAAACAGAGAGACATATCTACCATCGGATCACTGCTAAGAGACTGTTATACTTCGGCTAGAGTCATCCCAAGTCAATCGGTTGACGATGCAATCAACAAACTACAAATGGGTACTCTTGACATTCGTCAATCTTCAACTGATTTCTCATTTCCACAACATCTGAAAGAAGCCTACCAAGTATTTTCTAAAGTACAGAGCTTGACGTTCAGACGAAGTGAAAGAGATTTGGATACTGTAGATGATAATAGATCCACTAGTGAACAAGTGCAGAGGATAATTCAAAGCGGTCACTGTCTCGAGTCTTTCCCAAGTAGTTATCTTGGCTTGATTCTACCAACAATTTTATATCCATTGGCATCAACTGATTCCTTCATAGAAGGCTGCGCCATTATAGGCTCTTCGTTCACTGATAGATTCCACAAGTATGTACTTTCATTGAGTAGAGGTCTACTTTCAGGTATGTTTTTGTATTTGTGTTCGTCTGTGTGCTTCCTTAATCTTACCCACCTTGATTGTCATCCCTGCGATGTCTCCAGATGATTTGATTGTATCTTCACTATTCAACTTCTTTGAAAAGATTATAGAATATGTGTCGGACAATCCACACAAGCATCAAGTAATAACTGAGCTGAACAAGCTGCTACTTTCAATACCATTACTCAAAGCAATGTACTCTTCCTCTTCTGGGGAGTCATTCATTACTCAAGTAGTTGATTTCATCATTGAGCAACTATGTCGTCCATCTACCACTCAACTACAATCTACATTTATACTGTATCCATCATTACTGGTTCAAGATGAAACACTCGGCTCATCACTATGTTGCAAGTATGTGGTTCCATCGCTGCTATTGAACATTGGTAGATCAACAACAACTTCTCAAGGTAATACCATTATCCAATCACTAATGAGTCTTCTTCCATTCTTACCAGAAGAAGCAGTTGGGAACCTTATATGCAAGCCTATTCTTCGTACGATCATCCCGACATACCTTCGATCTAATTTATTCGATATCCTAAGAGATTTGACAGTACTACTTCGTACCTGTCTCCCACACATCGACTCAAAGACTATTGTAAAGTACTACTTCAACTCAAGTTCAGGGTTACCATTACTTCAGCTCCTAATAACATCATTTGAGTATATATCCAAACCAACAAGAGAATCAGACGAAAGCTTGGATAAAAGTAAGGAGTTACTGAAAGAAACTGGCATTCTTATCCGGGACGTCACTCGAATATTAGATTCCTCGCACTACTATGAAGTGTTAGCTCTGGTTGATAACTTTTGTGCTCATGTGACACACAACTATGTGACAATGGCTTTGCATGACGATGCTACTCAAGGCGGCACTTCGTATGATGTTAACAACGTCATGGATTTACCGGGTATTGGTATTTCGCATATGATATCAATGGAGGCGAAGACTGTTTGTGGAGCTGAGCTGTTTGACATACATTGTCAATCTTCAGCGAGATTCCTTGCCTGGCTTAATCAAGCTCAAGGTATTCAAGAAGAAAGGATCTCAGACCCTCAAGTAGTAAGTGAGACTCTTGAAGAAGAAGACAGTGAGGTACGAGAAAGAGAGGCCTATGATGATATACACGAAACGATTGGAGGAGATGCGTTTGAACTGCGTGCACCTAAACGGATGTCGTCATCAAAGCCTGTCGAACAGACACAGTCATCATCGTCTACCAGCCATCTTACAAGGGAAGTATCTTCCCGTACAACTATCACTCAACCACCTGATGATGAAGAAGAATACTCACAGTCAAAGAGAGACCTTGCTTGGTTGATAGGATTGCATAGAGTAGAAAGTGAAAAGGGTATCGTCAGATACTCTTGGCAGCCAAGGATAATGTGTTGCACCGTGCTCAAAGACAAAGACTCTGTTGTATTCGAAGAAGAAGAGGGTGAAACACCGATTAACATTACAAGCATGTCAGCTAACAAACCAGAGAGCATGCTTGTCGCAGGGAATAGTATTGGTGAGATCCTATTGTTTGATTTAAGACGTCATCCGCCTGAGTTGGTTCAGAAGAAGAAGTTTGGAAATGATCCGATTAAGCAGATTGAATTCTATCATCATAACAACATTCTAGTCTGTAATGGAGGTCTTCATCTATACAATTATGAAAAGCAAACGACATTGAGTTCCCTTTCAATTACCGATAACTTGGTTGGGTTCAGTTTGCTAGCCAAAGGAACGGGATCTGGAGAGATTCTAAGTGACTCAACTGGGGAATTGGCCGCCATTTCATCAAGCCATCTCTACATAATCGATACTCGATGTCAAGATTCAGCTACCTATCAACTGAATCAACCTAGTGATACAACTGACCCGATGTTTAGAAGACTCACTTGGAACACATCAGCATTGATAAATGAAACTCAAACTCAAAACAGCAACGACGATGACAACAACGAATCGTTCGAACTTATATCAGTCACTACTGCTTCAGATTGGATCTGTATCGGTAGTAGAATGGGACATATTCACTGTTTTGATCGTCGAATTGGCAAGCTTCTGATTTGTTGGAAAGGTCATACAAAGTCTGTTGAATACTTGGCTGCTATATCAAAGTTTAGATTACTTTCTGTTAGTGGTGACAAAACGGCTGTGTTATGGAATATGACAGATACACCCCCGACCAAGATTAGCAGTATTTACAACATCCCTGGTAAAGAATTTGCCGTGAATGTTACATCTCATCAGTTTAACAACGATGGTTTAGTATCCATACCGGGAGAAAGTAACCTCCTCCTGTGTGCTGCTTCGGGACGAAAGGCTGTCTTCATGTCAATGCCTCAAGAGCCTCAACAAGATGGTCAATCAAATGATGTTGCGGCTAGCAGGATTGTAATGGCTGACTACAGAGGCAATCGAATACCAAGTTCTAACAAGTTGAATATCAGTTCCATTGCACTGTTACCATGTCGTCAGTTGGTGCTACTTGGTTGTGATGGAGGAGAGATTCAAGTTTGTTTATAAGTAAGATGAGGATTGACGACTCAGGTCTACACTAGTCTATATTCTCTATCTTAAGTTAATCTCTCTAGAATCTAATCATCTATAAGTCAGAACCTACCGCTTTCCCTCTGCACATATCACACCGGGACTTCGAAGTTTACTATTAACATCAGTAACCTTCTCAACCTTTTCAAACAGACGGTTCATCTCTGTGTTGAAAATCTCATGTGGCTTGTCTAATCTTGACTTGCCTGAAATATATATCCGTGTATTCGAGTGGCTTAAGTCATGCAATGTCTGTGCTAATGCCACAGGATCATATAGTGATGTGACAATGTCAGCACCTACAATTACATCATATGGAGCACCTGCATAATCTTCTTCGAAACCCCATCGTAATACTCTACTTGAGATTGTTCCCTTGGCCTTACCATCATGTCCAGTGATCATCTCATCATCTGCAGAAGATTTATCAGTATCTCCAAAGAAGTTACGCTTGACATTATCAGCCATTAACCCTTCAAGCTCGGGTACTTCGGTAATCTCTACATGACTATTAGTAGCCTTGGCAAGCATCAGACCACACAGACCAGTACCTGCGCCCAGGTCGACAATCTTTGGCTTCCTCACATCCTCACCTTCTAAAGTTTTAACAGTCCATTCCTCTTCACGATTAATAACAAATTCAGCTAAACAATATGCAGCATCCCAACATAATCCACCCTTACCTAAACTCTTACGTTGTTCTACTACCAATCGTCCACCATTCTCACCTTGAGAATTGTATATATTTCCATAGTCTATGTAATGTATATCGGCATGTTTTAAATCGTCATAGTAGCGTTGATGTGATAGGTAGGAATTGTAGTTTAGTAGACGTTTGTTGTTGGGTAGTGTTTGTATTTCATCTTCTTGTACTTCTTCTTCAATGATTGTTGAGTCTACTTCCTTCTTCTCTTCACAGTCTATAGACTGACGACAAATTTGTGTAGAAGCAGCAGCCTGACGACGTTCCTCTTCATCAGCTAGCGCCAGCATACGCAACTGTCGAAGGTATTCACCTCGATTCATCATTTGATCAAACTCATTAGTTGATACATCTTCTTTTTCCACTTCTTCTTCATCTCGTTCAGATGAAGACAAGTAGTCAACCTTTTGAAATACTTCATCTTCTTCCGATGAGGTATTGGTATATGTTAATGACAAAGAATCTGAACTTTCAATTTGTCTATGATAATGATATGATTTAAGGTTTTGGGCAGGTAACGTACTCTCCGATTCGGCTGATACAGTGTATGCTAATGAATCTATACTTGCAACCTTGTGGTGAGTAGGTTCATTAGAAGGTTCCTTGAGTGGCTCACTTTGCTCAGTAGAATGCTTCAATTCTGAATATAAGCATAGGTCCGCCATTGAGGTAGTTGGCGAGATACTATTGGACCGTTCCCGTTGCTGAGACGGTATATCATCGTCGTTGGTTTGAGTGTAGATTGGCATGATATTATTGATTTAAGTAAAAGGTATCGGAGTTAATAAAAGTCGCTTGAATTGCAATTCGTGCACCAAATGCTGTTCTTTTTATTATCTCAATTCTTGAGTTGGTTACTGTTCAAATAGATGGTATTATCGGAGTAGATTATGAGTTGGAGTTGCTTGTTGCAATGCAAAAATTCGATGCACAAGTTATGTTCTTTTTCTAATCTCAGTTTAGGTTGATATGCAGTCTATTACGACTGCTGGAAGGTCCTCATTTTGGAAAATACAATTCTGTATATACCGATCTATGTTTCTAGTGTGTTGGGCGTGATCTATCTATTCCATGCAATTAATTTATGGACTAATAGCAAGCAACATGACGTTGTTCATTTTTCTGGTTTTCTACTTTCAAGATCAAGATCAACGTGTTAATGTATCGTATTGATCAATAAATGGGCATGTACACTGAATTACCATCGGAAATAGACGTATTTTATTGCAAATGTATCAAAACAAACCGTATCCTATAGACCGTCGTCGGTATCCTAAGTAGTAAATTTACGAAGATGGTGGGTAGAGGTTGTTCAAACTGCACTAGAGAACACCATCATAAAGCCATTCGTATACCGCCACTGTTGTCAATATATCAGTTTTTAATGATATTTCGATCTGTGTTGGTTGAATGTTGCTAGCCAAAGTATTTATTGAGTAAAAGAAGGATACCTCTACGCATTGATTATTTTTTTTACTGATAGATTAGATATCATGTTAGTCTTTGGTTTATCTATGATGATGACAAGAGGAGTATTCCATACTCGGCGTATATTCCCATTGATACATAACCAAAGATCATACTCCCACACATCAACATCATCACTTCTA
>Ga0075439_11453_pt1 | contig 11756 bp, 4 predicted proteins | sample MintriSingleCell_FD_74264 | JGI IMG/M metagenome (GOLD analysis project Ga0075439, IMG submission 74264) | Marine eukaryotic communities from Monterey Bay, USA to study complex ecological interactions - Minidiscus trioculatus JGI Plate_4_G5... | ecosystem: Environmental > Aquatic > Marine >... | reverse complement strand
AAGAAGGAGGTACCAAATCCCACAGCTTGCAATATAGCCAAGAAGTCTCCTATACCAATGTTTGCAAAGATATTCTCTGTTGCACCTGACGGATCGTATAACTCTAATATACCAACACCAACTAAGCATAGAATTGCAGCTAGCCATGTCTGTGGTTGTTTTGTTATAGACATGTCCTTTTTATTGACTAATACTTCTAATATAGGACACACAAGAACCGTAGCCGCACCTAGAAATGAAACTTTAGCAGGAGAAGTATCAACTAGACTCAAAGACTGTGTTATATAACCAAGAGCAGTAAAACAACCACATAATAGAGCAGATGGTGCCAATTTACTTTCGAGTTTGAAGAGGAATGGTGATAGTGCAATCGATGCGAGTAACATTCTTGCAGAAGTCGCAGCACTGGGTGGCAAAGAGTCATTCATCATTGCACCTAATGGAAAATTCGAACCATATAGTACAGATGCAAATCCCAACATTAATCGAGGACCGAGATAGGAGTTCATAAATTTGTCGACTATTGATTGTTCTTTCAATGATGATGGTGGCTGTGACCAATCTATATCAACGTCATCTGGTAATACACATACTCCACGGGCACAAACTACTCCGTTGGGATTGTCTGGATCTTCAAAATCATCATAGAATACTACCGAGGCTGGTGAATCGATTGTTTCATCTTGTGTTGTTGTTGTTATTATTATAACTTCTTCTGTATCTGATACTGACCCTTGTTTGAATGTATGTTTGTAGCTATTATATGAAGATGATATTGTTGGTATTCTATTATATGTATTGGAGGAAAACGATGAAGATGTCAAAGGAGGCGATAGATTAAAGCTTTCAACTCCTCTTGTAAAGAGGAGGCTGAGCATTGCAATGACAATAAAAGATGTGCACATATTTTATGTTGATAATGCTCGATCGCCGATATCACTTCCCTATACATACATCAACCTCCGCAATGCAGGCCGCTACTGATAATGATTTAGGTAGACACTGTGTGGGTGTGTGTTTAAAGTGAGACCATTCACTATCGTATGAGGAACAGATGCGGCAACTTGAAGGACGACACACCGTTCACTCGCCAAAAGATTGCAAGATAATTTACTTCTTTTTCACTTTTGCGACTATGCAATGCTACTCTTACTCAGGAGCGGCAGTATGATGCCCCTCCTCCTCTTCCTAATAAGCTGTCTTATCGGCTTCTACAGATCCTATGCATGGTCTCCAATACCTCATGCAGTCAAGTTTTCCACCAAAATCAGTAGAAAGTTGCAACAACACAAGATACCCTCCCAACTTTTCGACACAAAAAATAAAGAACAAGCTACATCTTCTTCTACTACTTCTTTAGCAGTCTCTGTTGCACCACCTTCTTCTTCAACTTCTATCCCATATGATTGGAAAGATCAATGGTATGCAGTCACGTATGCAAGTTATTTGCCCAAGTAAGTCGATTTATATCTTATGTATAATTTGTGTGCATATCTTGTGATATTTGCATATCTTCATACTTCTTATATCCTGATACCATGCTTACACTTCATCTAATACATACTTATGAAAAAGTCCAAGTAAAAGTGCAGAAGTTACACCAGTATCAATATTTGGAGAACCTTTAGTATTATGGAGAAGTGAAGATAATGGTGATGTATATTGTGCAAATGACGTATGTCCACATAGGTCATCTGCACTTAGTGAAGGCAGAATACGTGACGGGAAAATTGAATGTTACTATCATGGTTGGCAGTTTGATGGAGAAAAGGTGAGTAGAGTGTGAACTGAGTATAACATGTTAGTTCATGTGTTCAGAGATGATAACTGACGATTCTATTCGATTTATTATCAAGGATGGAGAATGTACATTCATACCTCAGTTAGAAAAAGAAGCGCAAATACCAAAGCAAGCATGTTTAAAACTTAGGGAGTGTCAAGTAGTAGAAGGAATAGTATGGGTATGGATGGGAGATGATAAACCAACCAAAGCAGTACCTACACAAGGAGATACATTAGATGAAATGAATCCTTTCACAGGCAAACACAAGAATTATATCATCAATGATTTTCAGATTGACCTGCCTTACGATCACTCATATCTTGTGGAAAATCTAATTGATCCTGCACATATCCCAATTAGTCATGATGCCACTTCAGGTGGCGGTAAACGAGAGAATGCGCAAGCATATGAAATGATTGTAGATTCGGATAGTGTGTCGTCAACCGGTTTTACTGGACGGTATCGAACAGCTACACAACGAGAGAAGGACGATCCATTCATCGAAGTTACATTTGAAGCCCCTGGGATCATTCGTCAGAAAGGAATGCCTCGGGGGAAGGATAGTCCAGTAAGGTTCGGAGCTGCTCTTCATTGTATGCCCTTGACTTTGGGAAGATCCAGGCTACTCTTTAGAGCTTACTTCACTGGAATACCCGCCTTTGCCAAACTATTGATAACAATGAAGCCCAAATTCCTCTTCAACCTCAACAGTTGTAAGATCCTCGAACAAGATGCTGGATTGATAACTACACAAGAGGATAACTTCAAAAGAACGAATCATGCATTGAGAGATGATTACATATTATTGGGTAGTTCTGATATGTTTGTAAAATCTTACAGACAATGGCTAGACAAGGTGGGGCACGGAATGCCTTGGTTCCAAGGTTTAGCTACACGATCATCAAATGTCGATGATCATTTGGCAGAAGTTCCGATTTTACCCCCCAACCTCGATCCAATTGCACATAGAGCAGGTAACCATGTCGAAACTAGGTATCATAGGCATGTAATGCATTGTCCAAAGACTTTAAATGCATTGCATAGAGTCCAGGCTTTGAAGAAGGTAATGCTTGGTGTAGCAGTGGTCTCAATTACTCTATCTTGTGGCATGTCAGCATCAGACCAAGTACTTTCAAACAAGCTGACACGAAGGTTATTAAAGGCTCTTGTTCCTCTCATTCCTTTATCGTCGTTGGCTGCGGCAGGCCTTGCTAAACTCGAACAGAGATTCTTCGTCAGTTTCAAAAGAAAACAACAAATGGCTTCCGAAACTGGGTTATAAAGTAATTACTCAGATAAAGCGTTACTATAAAGTTCTACACATATTCCAAAGTTTTATACCTCCTCCAACCGATACAGCTAGTCGCCTGCAGTTAATGATTTTTGCTTTAATCTCTTTGTCATCCTTGAGGGTTGGGTAAAGTTGCATTAATTCATGTACTCGTTTCATAGTCAACACAATACTATCTGATAAAAGATCTGTCTTCTTCTCTAACATGAACGACAGTGTCAATCTACAAAAGATCCTTGCAGAAGTAAGATCATCATCCACTAAAGCCTGTAAATCACAGACGGATACAAGTACTTTCTCAAACAATTCTGGGTAATGCACAAACTTTTTAAGAAGTGTGGTCATATCACTAAGTGAAGTAGATCCAACATATGAGCTTGTACTTTGTGATTCGTTATCAGCCAGATGTATCTCCCAAAGTGCATTGCATGCTGAAGTTTCTAGAAGTGTGTTTGCAGGGTCTTCATCATGGTCTCCAGAAAGGCAAATCCTTATCACCACATTTGATAAAGGTATCTTTTCATAAAATGCTATATCCCCATTATCTTGACTTGATACAAGTCTTCTGTAGGAGCTAATAGCGGTGGTAATAAGCTTGAGAAACTTGCATTTCAATGTCATGGATGGTAATGATGAAGACACCTCCCTCCAGCTTAGGATACCATGCAACCATGATAAGAGACCGTGTCTGTTGATTAGATGATCAAAAGATCTTGCACCTCCAGACTGTAGCAAGCTCTCAATCACATCGATTGTCAGATACACCTCGCTCTGACTCTCGGGGTTGCCAATCAGACTATAAAATGAGCTCATGATAAGCTCCGGAACATGATGTCGGGAGATGATTCTGTAGCAGTATTCGTCAACGGTACCGTCTTTCAATGTCTGGAGAGCCCAATATCTTTCAGACCAGCAGCGTGATAGTTCATCTGATGATGAACAGTACAACAACAAAAAGGCAGGTAGACCAAAGCAATCTTGAAATGCACCATGATAGTCTGTCAGTCGAAGAAAGAAACGATTCATTTGGCCATACATGTCGTGTCTAGGCTGTGATAGAATCAACATCGCCTTGGCAAGGAATATAGCTGACACAGCAGGAAGCATGGGAATATTGAATCTTTGAGTAGTTGTCATGCCTCCAAGCTCTATACCATCATCTTGATCGTCTTGTTTTTGTATTTGAATCGCTCGCCGGACTGCTAATCCTCGTTGTATAGAATTCAATAGCATTTCTTGTTGTGGCCGTTCACGCCATGACTTTAATCCTTGAGCTTCTGGCATTTGCAGAGCCTTCAAGAAGAACCCACAGATTGCAACGGACACTTTACGTATAGATGGACAGCGTGATGATAGAGAGGCAATGGCAAGTGCAATACCCCCCTTGTCAGCCAATCTACGGCAAAAGTTACCATAAGCTCGACGACTGGCAACTTGATCGGGATTGGTTTCCTCACGGTAGTCAGGGTCGTCGTCATCTTCATCTTTGTTTTCAAGATATGATTGGGTTTCTTTTTCATCCTCGTGTGGTAGATTTGCCTCTAATGCAGCTAACAGAAGTGGAAGTACAAAGCCAGGAGAGTATCGAATGTCATCTCCGGAACTTCTCCATTGATCATTGCCTTGTGTCTTTGTTAATCTTGATTTGGCAGTGGTACTATCATCACTGCTCTCATCGTCGTCAGTCATATCATCATCGTCCTCTGAAACACTAGATGACTCTTCCTGATCATCCTGCATCATGTTCGTGGTACTACATTCAACGTCACTAATACTCGTAGGCTCGAGTGTATCCGCAACTGGAAATTGAGAGAGCGTTGATTCGACTCGATCAAGGTCAATTGCATTAATTAACCATTCCCAACTCTCATCTTCTCCAACTTTCTCAGTTTGATCTTTACTCAATCTCCCCCAACGAAGATCATTCATCATTACTTCGTCTTTACCACAATCGTGTTGCTCATAGAGGAACATCAATCTTCTGAGTGATCTATCTGCAACATCTGTACCAGCATTATAGGCCGAAAGTATCGTTGCCCAAGTTTCACTCTCGACTTTCACATGTTTGCAGTCCAGAGAAAGAGTGCATAACAAGAGATGAATCAGTTCCAACTTGACTACTTTGTTGCCACTCAAAGCAGATTGAAATGATGAGTGAGAGACAGCCATGGCATGTATTTGTGATGGACGTATGCTCCCTGATACGCCCTTATTCGACATCAGCAAGCGGATAGTCTTCAGACAACCTCCAGATGCAACCAATAAGTCGTCACTTGATTCCATCATGCCATATTTAAGGCAGGCAATAATACAACTGTCAATTACTTTTGATGACAGGGCAATAGTCTCATTGTCAAAAGCGATAGAATGCTGAATCATAGAGTCAACTGAGTCGACTAATGACTCTACAACGTGAGCTTCCGCTTTCTTCTGAGATCTCATCATTCTCTTTATGTGCTTCGGGAGTACTTTGCAGCATCGAATAAAACTTATTGTCAGGAGCAGTGATGAGACTTTGGTGTCTCTAGCAGACTCTACATAAACTGCCAACTTCATCAGTTGTATCTCCAGATCAATGTCCAAGACGAGTGACCCCTTATCAAGCTTTTTAAACACCTCAATCAGCATCTCTTGTGTCTCAGACAGTAGAAGCTGGTTTGAACACAACGTCTCGAGCACTTCAATTATCATTTCAAGTGATGCACCCTCAGATAGATCTCGTTCTCCCAGTAAGCAAGATATGAGGCTTTTTCCTATGATACTTGCAGCCTTGACAAATCCCTCATCTTCAAGAACTGCACTACAATCTTTCTGTTTGTATGCCTGAAGCACAAATGTAGCCCGAACGGCATCTAGTCGATTGTCAGAAAAGAATTTCTTCATATGTGGCGTCCTTGTATCGAGCTTGATGAACACGCTAGACAGAAAAGAAAACTGAGAGCAATCGTATTCAAGTAGTGATTGGAGTAGTGATGTGCCATAGCTTGGTCTCTCGTCGGCATTTTGAACAATGGCTAACCACATATCCCAAAACTTCTTTGGGGTTAAGCTACATACTCGTTGATACACAATCCAAGCTCCTTGACCATCCTTTGAATTGAATACGTCAACAAGACACTCTTCAAGTCGAAGACAGCACTTCTTTGACAACTCCACTGTACTCTCGTAGTCAGCATTTAGTCCCTCGCCCTCTACTTCTGTTATGCCTACCCAGAGATCAAACATCATCTCGGGTGGGATTGATGAGGAGCTTGTATCATCTTTAGAAAGCAATATATTCAGTAGAACGGTCAACAGCAAGTCTTTCAACCTTGAACCTGTAGTATCATTTGACTTGAAGGCACTCAAGCAATACATGCAAATGTGATGAACAAATGTAGATTCATTCTTTCCTGGGTTAAGTGAAATCCTTAGTAGTTCTGAAACTAGGTCCATGCTCATAGACTTGGTTGATTCAGCTTCGTGATTGGATAAAAATGTCCTAGCTTCATCTAAACCCGATTGTTTTGCAGCTGACATCAGTAGTATCAGATTACTTACCATATCAGCTGACTTGGGAGTTTGAGAGTTGAACATTGCCGCAAGCATTGATATATCTTCCGACACATCTCTCCCTGTCTGTTGACGTTCGATGATAACAACACACAATTCAGATGGACAAGTCAGAAAGTTCACAACATATGAAATCTACCATTGACGAAGTCAAAACTTACCTCAAGAATACTAACAAGCATCTTCTGAATGAGTGTATTAAGTTTCTCTGGATGTAAAACTTTTCCTTGAGAGTATTTTACCATGCTTATAAATTGTCTCAAAGCAGTGCTATCAATAGGCTGAGTGTCATCGATGTTGATCATCTCACTTTTACTTTCATTCATACTAGAAACTAACATTTGAGAAATGTAATCTAGATGACTATTAGGATGGAATAGAGCTGGTGCGATACCTCTCAATACGTTGAAGTCATCGGGAGAATCTTTGCTGATACCCAATGCAATCATGTGTAACGTATTGTAAAGTCCAACCAGCATAAAGCTAGGATAACAACAAATTACTGCAGCGAGTGGTTTGGGGTCGACCTGGAAGAGCAGCATCTTGCTAGTAATTTGAATCAACAACATATCCATCGAACCCCTTGTCACTTCTTGTTTTCTTGCTTTGGCACTGCCCATCATACGAAATACCGATGACAGAAGTAAAGAAGAAACTCCAAGTGGTGGCATCACGGTAGAATCAGAAGATGATATCCAATACTTTAGCTCCACAGCTTTTGACCAAGCTTGGGATACCGTGATTTTATGCTGTACTCGTTGTTGCTTCATCTCCTCAATCATTGATACAACTTCTTCGATTAGATTTTCACTAATTCCATCTACCCATAGGGAGGTTTCATACTCGTGGCACTGCTTAATCTCTTGAGAAGTACCACTACTGTCTTGTGTGAAAAGTTCTCGTCTCATCAACAATATTGCCAATTCTCGAGCACTTTTATATACCTCGGGAATTTGAGTAGACACAAGGATTGACAAGATGCTTGGTAGCATTTTGGATGAGAACTGTGCTTGACTTTGATGGCGTGATACCATTATCAAGGTTTGCAGAATACGATGCTGCAATAGTGGTTCGGCATTTGAGAACATCCGACCTTCATCTTCACCATTTGGTACAAGCCTGGTCCAATCAAACTTGATGTCTGTCATCCACGATGTGTCTAATGTTGAGTAGCATCGAAGTGTCTCGCATAGCTGAAGTACTACAATACCATTTGGGCTACTAGACGATGATGTTACTTCAAATGGGTCAAATCGGGATGGTATAGATAAGAGTAATGACACTTCTGGCAAGTGACGCATCACCGCCTGTGATAAACTATCCTTCACTTGATTTGATGCCTCGGTTGTAAGTGAAGTTATGCTACCTTGAGCACGATGCAATATAGTAATGATAAGTTTCAATCCAGCCGAGACTAGTAAAGCACTTGGACTTTGAATTGTCTTTCCAAGTAAAGTCTTGGTAATACACGGAGGGACGATTGTAGAAAGTAATTGATCAACAGATTCAGACTTGGACTGTTGTTGCATTGGTGCCTCACGAAGTATACCCTCAACAAATGTCAATGCAGCCAATGATCTATAAGTTGGTTTAAGATCAGTAGACAGTTGCAACCCCTTGATGAAATGAGGTACCAACTCGGGTGTAGTCTTGAGGCACAACTCAAGTAGGAGCTTTGTTGATTGATCATGTCCTCCCTGATTACCAAGTATATTGTGTAAGACTTTAGACAGTTGTGAAAGGTACAGTGATGATTGATCCTCCATGTTTGTGGATGACTGTGACTTGGCCTTGTGATGAATACCACACAAAAAAGGTGACCGATCACTATCAGCAAGTAGAAGGAAGACAATTCGTCTAGCTTCAACAAATGCAACTTCCATCATTGTTAGATCTAGATCTTCATACATATCATTTCCATTGATAATACTCTGAATAGATTCAGCATTAGCATTAAATTCCGGAGCATGATTTGACAATCTTGTCAAATTGTTCAATATCTCTCCTGATAATAAGTCAGCCTTGACATTTACCTCAAGATCATTGTCACCATTGTCATTAGAAAGGAGAATAGTTCTGATATTTCTCAATAGTCGCACCATATATTGAGCATACAACTTGATACCATTCTCCTCCTCCTTGTCACTATCAGTACTACTCTTCTCACCCTCCAAGAGAGCTTGTATACCATATCGTAGAGCAATATGTGCCAGACCCTTCTTCTTTTCATTACCCTGATTAGTATTATTAGACTTGCCTCTCCCTTTACTTACACCCCTACTACTACCAAGAGCTGAAGGTGCCTCACATAACTTTGACAATATCATATAATCTTGAGTCTCAAATAGTATACATACTAATCGTATACATTGTATTTGAATTTGATAGGATGTTTTTGATTTTGTAGTTGACGAGTGTTGTTGGAGTAGTTGTACCAACCAATCACCACCCTCGCTTTTTACATTCTTGTTATTAAACTTTCCTCCTCCTTTCGTATTAGTGGATGTAGATTTACTACTACTAGAAGGAACGATAGTCAACTTACGCAATATCTCACGAGCCGTACCATTCGATAAATGACATAATACAATTATATTGTTGATTGATGAGAGTAATAGTGCTTCTTCTCGTTGTTGTTGTTTCGTATTCTGTAGGTTGATATTAGTTTGTTCCTCATCTTGTAATTGTGGTGTTTGCTCATCCTTCTTCTGAGTAGCACCGCCACTCTTCTGCTGCTGTTGCTGTTGAATCTTCTTCTGTTTTTTACTCTCCTTTTGTATATTTTGTTTATACTTCATTTGCTGTGTTATATACTTGTGTATAGCTTCAATCCATTCAGGCAATCGTTCCTTCATTAAGATTGTCATTACTGATGGTGGTACGGTACACTTGATTTGCTTCCTCTCGGCGGCACTACCGCTGCTCTTTCCAATATCTTCGGCACTTGCTGTCTTTTCCAATCTTACAATAACGCCACTACCGCCACCAACACCATCATCTTGTTCTTCCCAATACATCTCCCTCTTTAACAAATTAACATCAACATAACCCAATATCCATTCACACACTGCATTCCAATATATAGTTTGTAATTTTATTGATATAATCTTTCCTTTACTCTGTCCTTTTATTTCTCCACTACCCTTCTTCTTCTTACCACCGCCGCCACTATTAATAGTAAACCCTACATCACCATCCTTGCACAATTCTTTATATATCCCACCATTCAAATTACTTAAATAATTATTACTTAATAGCTCTACACCATTGGTTGAATGATTGTAATACACTTTCAGTAAACCAGTTGGATATTCACCGACGATTACTGTACCAGTTGATCCCTTGGATAGTGAAGTACCAACGAATGGTACCGCGTAGTTTTTCGTATCGGATTGCCAGGATGGATTATTGTTGTTCGTTAATTTTTGACGTTTTGTTGTTGTTGATGGGGTAGAGTCTAATGATAGGATGGAGGAGTCTGTATCACTGTTCTCTACATCCTCTGAATCATCTTCCTGCATAACATCCTCCTCTTCTATACCATCCTGTCCTTTCATACCATCAACATTATTCCCAGCTTCATCAGGAGAGGATAGAGCAACAAATCGTTCATACTGTACAATCTTCACAAATTGATGTAATTTTTGTATAATTAGTAATGCATCGTCTCCGTTTAGTGCTGATGCGAATTCTAATACACCTAGTGATGCTGATGGTGGATGTTGTTTACGCTTCTTTTGAAGTGGCATTGTTGCTGTGTTAATGCTAATGAGGCGGCCGATGCTTGGTCCGTAGTAAAGAGATAGTAGGAGAGCGCAATTGATGGTCGCCGGTGTATCGCCAAAGTACCTATTTAGCGAGCTAACGGTTGATTATGATATCGATTACGATTTCTAGTTTTGGCTGTCGGCAGCATAAATCAACTACTGCGCATGCTATCACAACTGGTCTAGCTCCTTAATAAAGTATGGAACCAATACTTCCAACGTCCTCATCAGCAGATAGTTCATCATCACGGACATCACCAATTTCATTAGCAGTAGCATCAGCATCGTCAGCGGCACAAATGTCATCTAACCCAACAAGTTCATCTGAAGTAGCAGTGGCAGCAAGCCATGAAGGTTCAACAGCTACAACATCAAACTCCACGCCAAGTAATAATACCACTGCATCACTCTTCCCTAGTACTGCTACAATGGGTGGTGGAGGTACATCATTAACTCCAAGTATGTCATCATTACTAACACACGGAGATTCCAAACCGTCATTACTATCAGGTACACGATCACTAACTGGCAGTTCAAGTAGTTCAATATTACCAACACGTTCTCTTACCGGTGGTGTATCCGGTAGCACTTCATCCCTTTTACCAACATCCTCAACTTCATCCTTACTCCCCACATCATCTACAAGTGGCACAACAAATAATAACAGTTCAACACAATCATCAGAGAATTTACCACCACGTACATTAGCTCGAGTTGCACGTGATGTACGAGACTTAGTAAAGAAACCACCAGAGGGTATACGATTAGTATTAGATGATGAAACTGGTATGCCTGGTAGTTTAAGTGAGATTATGGTACGTTAATGTTATATATTTTGTATGTGATTGTGTGGGTTGTGTATTGAAATGGTTGATGAAGTTGATATTTTTAATGATTTAATGGGGGGAAGTATTTTATTTTGGTGATTTAATGAGAGTGTAGGGATTGGGCATATATGCTTTTGTCAGAAAGGGATTATGCTTTGCAATATAAGGACTTTACGTGTTTATCCATTTTTAAATATGTCCAACTATTTCTAAACTTATGCATTCAATCAACCCCACAAAAACAAAACAATTAACAATAGGCTGAAATTGAAGGACCAGAACAAACACCATATCACACACGATACTTTCAATTAAAATTAGTATTATCCACAGATTTTCCAGCCACACCACCACGTGGATACTTCCTAACAAAGATATACCATCCAAATGTTGACCCGACTTCGGGTGCTATTTGTGTTAATACATTAAAAAAAGATTGGACATCCAGTACATCATTAAGTCATGTGTTGACAGTTATTCGGTGTTTATTAATTGTTCCATTTCCTGAAAGTTCATTAAATGACGAGGCTGGTAAA
>Ga0075439_15608_pt1 | contig 11786 bp, 6 predicted proteins | sample MintriSingleCell_FD_74264 | JGI IMG/M metagenome (GOLD analysis project Ga0075439, IMG submission 74264) | Marine eukaryotic communities from Monterey Bay, USA to study complex ecological interactions - Minidiscus trioculatus JGI Plate_4_G5... | ecosystem: Environmental > Aquatic > Marine >... | reverse complement strand
AATACGACGAGGCGACAGTCGACTACTACTTTCATCTGAAGACGATGCTGTTGAATAACCCAATTGACCAAAACCATTCGAACCCCAAGCAAATACCTTACCATCACTCGTGCTACATAACGAGTGATTCTCAGCCGCGGCAATACTCGAAACAATCCGTTTTGTTAATGATCCTAATATGCGTGTTGGTAATGGTCGATGATGTTCATCACCTAACCCCAATCGTCCTCCCTTTCCATAACCAAATGAATATAATTGACCGGATCGTGTTGATACGAGAGTGTGGTGGGTTGATGCTGCTATTGATACTGCTGGTGAATCAACTTGATTTACATCATTTTGTTGTTTATCCAACGCAGCGGCCTTAGTGGATGATGATGATGACAAGGCATTAGAAGAACCCCAAGCACGACGTAACTCACCCAAACTAAAACTTTCCACACGTTTCGGTTTGTAACTATTACTACCATTATTGGATGATGTAAAGTCTTGATCTGTAATCTTGTCGTTAGTACTTCCCCGAGAGTAAGACGTGGTTGTAAATTGTGGCACACCTAAGGCACAGTTATCGGCTCGACCGAATGTCAGCACTTCACAGCCATAGTCCTTCTCTGTTGTTGGTTCTTGTGTCTTCTGTTTGCGTCGATTTGACCTGTCACCGCCGCGGTCGTTATTGTTATTGTTCCCCAAGACACTATAGTCAACATTCTCCAATGGTCTTAAATCATTATTTCCACCCTCGTCCGGAACTCCGTCTCCATCTCTGTCGTTATCCTCAAGGATGTTAAAACTACCACTGCGTATCCTCCTAGGATCTACTTCTGCTTCATTAAAATTGAAACTGCCACTTCGTAATCTCCTATTGCCTTCAGTATTGTCATTCGAATCCTCGTCACTGCTAGTACTACTTGATGAATTACCCCTTCTTCTCTGATTTCTTAACGGCCCCTCATTACCCTGACCAACACTACCTTCATTATACTCACAACTTCTTGCAATCTGCTCTTTCCAAACTTCACGCAATGCATCCAAACTAACACTTTCTCTACAATTACTCAATCCACTTATTGATGTTTTACCTAATAATTGTAATGGTGTTAATTGTTCAAAGTCTAATGATTGTGTTAGGGAGTTTAGTATATTGTTGCTGTCAGTTTGAGATTCTGAGGAGGATGTACCGTGTAGTAGTTGTAACGGATGTACCATCTGACCATTAACACCGCCACCATTAAGCTCCTCATTATCAAGTAACGAATTTGAGTAGTTCTTGGCATGTTGTAATAGTAACAGAATACACAATAAGTTACGATGTACTATTGCTATATGGAGTGAATTATACGAGCTTTCATTATTTGATGACAGTAGAAGCCTCTCGAGATGGCTATTTAAGGGAGTAGCAGTAGTATGATTATGTTGATTTTGAAGTATATTATCCAATTCATATAATCGATTGCATATTCCTTGTAATATATGTAATGCCTCCAATCTATCTTTGTTAATATCGTCAGATGATGAGAAATTTCTTTGGGCAGCAGCAGCTGTTGTTAGTAATTGATGAAATGTTGATTCATTAGTAGTAGTAGATTGATCATTATAATTATTATTGTTATTATTGTGAATGAAGTGATTAATTAGCGCAGTGGCTGCTGTTAAATCAGCTAATATATAACATTGATAGCGAGAGTAGTAGTTAGAGTTATTGAATAGAAAAAGAGACAAGAGAGATTGAGATATTGAGTACAATGCGTACATGATAGCAGATCTATATACGCTTAGCACATAAAAAGGAAAGCCACATCTAAAAATGCTCATAAGCCGTGTGCTAGTGCACAAATATTAAGGTAGTGACGTACCATTATTAATTGTATTAACGTCCTTCATTGTTGATATTGTTGTTGTGGTAGTATTAGCAAGCGAGGTGGCTGATTGAGTAGGAGACTGCTGTTGTTGATTAGGTGACGAATATGATGCGCCATTGTTACTGTTGTTGTTAAAGCTTGATGAACGATTTCTACGACCCATTGTTCATATAATAGTGGCTATACTTTTATATTGTTATATGTTGTTTGTCGAGAGACGGTGTATGTGATGAATATGTTGTTGTGCTGCATAAGATGTGTCTTTTTTATATTGCAAACTTTATACAACAAGCTCGCAGCTCCTCCAACATAATCGGTGAAGAATCATCTACTATACTTATTGCAACGGCATAAAGCATCCTACTATGAATCTAGACATAAGCCGCGCCAAATAATTCTTCTTCCTTATCATTCAATTTTCGCCATTAAATTCTGGAACTTATAGTGAAAGTTATTCTGCTTGAAGAACTTTCTGAATCTGGAAGCCTGCGTCACAAAAAGAGTTTGCAGATAAGGGTAACTTTGCAAAGACATACATAGTGTTAGTGAGATGTGCAGTGTTGTATATTTGGATTGGCTATTCTCCGGACATGTAATACGATACATACAGTTATTGTTAACTACGTCGTAGACTGTGTAGTTTTTTTACGGTGGCGGTGCATAGGACATACACCGTCATTTTTATTTGAGATTTGAAAAGAGTTGGTTCTCCATATCGTGTTAATGTTCGGTATACCTACCTAGTACCTCTACTATTTATAACGAAGCCATTGCTGTGTGTATTAGTGTGCCCTTGTTGTAGTGTTTTATAAGATATGCTGATCGTCAGAGGATGTTGAGATAGGTAAGTGAAGAACGAATATGATATGTACCGATGTTGCTGTATGCAATCATACTAACCACATATACAACGCCGGGATGTGCAGTCAGTCAGTTTTATATTGCATTATATTTGCAATCAGTTATACTAGTATAGCATCAAACAAAAGAAACACAATTATTATATCAATATGCCGGCGACGTCTAGAAAAAGAAACAAAGGGAAGGAAAGAAGAGCAAAGCAGCTGGCCAAGAAGGAGGAGAATGAGAGAGCGGATGCACATGACTTTTGGTTGAGATTTTGCAGCAGCAGTACGGGATGTGATCATGGGCACGAAATAGTGATATCAGACAATCATCCTGTATCTAACTTTATGGATCAATTGATCATAAATGCACAACACAAAAACTTGACAGTAAAACACAACTTGTTGGAGTTATTCAAATCACGTACGCACATATACAACAATGAAAGTTACAGGAAGTTAGTTTTAGATATATTGATATGTATTGGGACCAATATTCTGTTGCCGTTGCGTGGAGTTGTTAATACGAGTTGGCCTAGATACCTTGCTCACTCTATTGTGGTTTTTGAACAGTACTACGATGTAGATGATATCAATGCAGTCAGGAATTCAAGGGCGGTAATGTTTAAGAGTAGAGATGTATGGAGTGGCAGTACTAGTGAAAAGCGTGACGTTTTGAAGTTTTTCCGCAAAAGAACAAGTTGTAAATGCCTGAAGAAGATGCATTTAGAGGCAAGGAAGACAATGCCAAAGATGGGTAGATGCATGAATTGTGGTAAACAAAAGCAACGTGAGTCTTTATCTGTTTGTAGTAGATGTATGATTAATCAGTACTGTTCAAGGGAGTGTCAAGTTGCGGCCTGGCCTGATCATAAGAGTGATTGTGATGAGTATGTTCGGGCTCATGAAGAACAGACAAAGAATGAAAAGGATTGCGGCCAAACATTACACTAGAAGATGTAAAACATGATAATAGAAGCACATAAACATTCTTTTGGCATACTTGTATCTATGTAAAGTGTTCATAACTAATAGTATTTATAATGATTCCCAACTGCTGCCGCCTGATCCCTCTGGACACTTCGAATCTCACCCAAGTATTCTTGACGAGATCGTAAAGCCGTCTCAAAGTCTTGCTTCGTTACAAACCCCCTTTTGTACCATTGTTGAATCATCTGTAAAGATCTGGTACACCCACAATACACGGCGATTTGCCAGTGTTTCAAAGCCAGAGCCCTATCAGCATCACTGGGATCCATACTGAACAACTTCCCACCACATACGGCCGATTGGCCAAGATTATGGCGTGCAACCGAATCGCCGCCAATAGCCGCCAGTTCTCCATAAAGTCTTGCCTTTCTTTCATCCTTTTCAACGCCTTGGCCATACATATAGGCTTGGCCGATATGATTGTATGCCTCCACACAACCCAATTTAGCTGCCTGTCTCCACAAGTCAACAGCCTTTTTATAATCCACGGGGAAACCGCGTTGACCATCCTGATAGAAACAACCAACCATGCGGAAGGTGGTAGCCGCATTGGCATCGCCTTTTTCCATACGTTTCATTAAAACATCCATGGTAGGCGGTGGGGATCTGCAAAATGGACAGACATCATGCTCTTCTTTGGTAATTCTTGATTTAAATGCATGTTCACATCCACTGCAAATAACCTTACCGCAGCAAAACTGATTTCGCCTTCCCGACTCCTCGGCAGGCACAGGCAACATACAAATGGGGCAGTCCTCAAGTAGCGGAGGTTGTTTGAAGAGAGCTTCGTCGGTAATCTTCTCAAACAGCACTTCTTCCTCCTGCATTTCGGCTAATCGTTTCATACACTCCTTCTTGTGACGACGACGGTGCCTTTTCTGACATGTAGCGTTGCAGTATTTGACCATCTTACATGCACCATCACATGGTTGGAGTTTGTTCTTATTACTCTCGTCGTCGCCCTCGCCCTTGCCACACTGCGCACACGTCGATATACTATTCCTTCTCATAAAACTAGCTAACTCAGGGGGGATAGATTCGCCAATGCCACTGCACATTGCTGATACCAAGGATAACATTTGAAATGCTTGACTTTCTGACATGATTTTGTATCTTTATATCTTTTCTACTTTTTTGTGCATATGATGAAGTCTTCACCTCGTTTGCAACACAAATCCGTACCTACTCTCACTTGAGTATATGGTGGTGCTGCTGTTATCACTAACGTTTAATGTATATAGCTGCCATGTGGCCTCTCCTCTTCCACTACCTTCTATGTACTGCCGAGAGGTATTGATCAAGTTATTGCACATGACTTTTGGTTGAGATTTTGCAGCAGCAGTACGGGATGTGATCATGGGCACGAAATAGTGATATCAGACAATCATCCTGTATCTAACTTTATGGATCAATTGATCATAAATGCACAACACAAAAACTTGACAGTAAAACACAACTTGTTGGAGTTATTCAAATCACGTACGCACATATACAACAATGAAAGTTACAGGAAGTTAGTTTTAGATATATTGATATGTATTGGGACCAATATTCTGTTGCCGTTGCGTGGAGTTGTTAATACGAGTTGGCCTAGATACCTTGCTCACTCTATTGTGGTTTTTGAACAGTACTACGATGTAGATGATATCAATGCAGTCATTAATAAACGGGAGGTAAAATCGAAGTTGAGAAATCTTGAATGTAATGTTAGCAGTACACGTGATTTGTTAAAGTATTTCCGCAAAAGAACAAGTTGTAAATGCCTGAAGAAGATGCATTTTGAGGCAAGGAAGACAATGCCAAAGATGGGTAGATGCCATCATTGTGATAAGGAGATGATGCGTGCGTCACTATCTGTTTGTAGTAGATGTATGATTAATCAGTACTGTTCAAGGGAGTGTCAAGTTGCGGCCTGGCCTGATCATAAGAGTGATTGTGATGAGTATGTTCGGGCTCATGAAGAACAGACAAAGAATGAAAAGGATTGCGGCCAAACATTACACTAGAAGATATAAAACATGATAATAGAAGCATACGACATTGTATAAACATTCTTTTGGCATACTTTTATCTATGTAAAGTGTTCGTAACTAATAGTATTTATAATGGTCACCAACTGCTGCCGCCTCATCCCTCTGGACACTTCTAATCTCACCTAAGTATTCTTGACGAGATCGTAAAGCCGTCTCAAAGTCTTGCTTTGTTACAAACCCCCATTTGTACCTCAAGGCCTATCGGCAGACAGTTTTCACGAATACTTGTCGATGTCAGGATATTTACAGACACAAGGGATGATCTACGATTTAAGCCTCTAAGGAATCAAGTTGAGTAGAACTAGAACATAAACGAAGATTCTACTTTAAAATGTACAACAAATGTCCTATTTCTTCCTTGTCTTCTTTTTTGGGGTACTCTTCTTCTTCTTCCTCAATGAACAAACCTTCCTCTTACCAGCAAGACCAGCGTTCTTCTTTGCTAACTTATAATCCCAAATCATAGTACCGTCACCATCGGGATGGGGTTTATAGCCTTTGAAGAACATCTCCGTGTACTTATTCCTTCGCAGGTCCGATATATAACTCACTGTATTCCAATCGCCTCCATTGATCAAGAGTCGCATGTGATTCCCGCTTCGTACTCTAGACAACGAGACATACAGGCCCTCCCATGTGATCTTGTTCAGATGAAACAAGTGCTTTGAAATGGAGAGAACTAATCGATGGATAGTCTTACCCTATTCATAGCAAGTGAGTAGTAAGAGAATGAAGTAGAATATCAAGTTAATAAAGATGATGAAACTTACCTGTGCTTTATCAACTGTGATGCTGAATGCTGGCTCAATAGGAAAGTAATCCTTCAGCTTTATTTGAGACACATGGTAGTATAGATTCGAGCTTAAGTCAAGACAGCCTGGAATGTATGTTGCTTTACTTTTGATCTTTGATCCATGTCTGGTTGAAATAGGAATGACAATTCGTCCATCCCTCCTTGTCAAAGTGCCCTTACCATCTCGAAGCCACTCCTTCCTCATCACTTTCTTTTTCTCCATCTCGGTAGCTGTATCCTCGGGAAAGTCAGCAAATAGTTCGACATTGATAGTTGAAGGAGGCGAGTCAAGGTCAATAACATCACCTGGCTTTGCTTGTCTACGCTTCTCATCGAATTGCTTTCTTTGTTCTTTGTCTTCAAATGATAGCGAGTGGAACTTGATCACAGTGCCATTTGTAAGTCCATCATTACCATTGATGCTGTATGAGTTTAAATATCCCATTGCACCCGGCGGAAACCACTCCCAAAAGCAAGCATTTTGCATGGCATGAGCAATACACTCTTCTGTCCTTGGTCTACCCTTCCAAGACCCCTCTTCTCTATTACGAGGCCATCGAATAGTGTTGACACCGTGATGTTTGGCCCATCGTTTGGCTTGCACAGCATTGATCTCCCTTCTCTCGAGGTTGCCTGTGACAATAGTAGTTGCAAAGCGGAAGTCGTCGCTAGCCAAATCCTCAGATGACAACTTCTTATATGTACTCTTCAACTCTCTTATGGTTGGACCAACACCTGTTCTACTCATCTTATTAATCACAGCCATATGCTCGGGATCACCAGATCTGTGTTGGCTTGTCAATTTGATGTGACGAAACTTTGTGAATAAATACCCTCCCATCTGAGACAAACCAAGCTTCTCGGCTGATTTCCAATTCAAAGGCTCACACTTTTGTTCAAAATATTGCATAACAGATCCTGGAAGAGTGTTACCCTTCCCACCAGAAGTCGGAGGTTTCTGATCAAAGTCACCCAGAAGAATGACCATACGTCCACCAAATGGCTTATCATTTTCAAACAACTGTTGCATTCGAATGTTGAGATAAGCAAGCATGTATGGTTGGACGGTCGATATTTCATCAACAATCACAGCGCATATATTGTCGACATTTTGGCCAAACCTCCTCTTCAAAGCATTCAACTCGTCCGTATCCCAAGGTCTATATGTCACCTTCTCTCCTTCATTGAATACTGGTATATTCCAAGACTTCAGGAGTGTTGTTCCGCGTATACCGACAGCAGCTGAACCCATGTAAGCGTTTTTCATTTGCTCTCCTACTTTCATTATCTCAACAATACCATCTAATGTCTCGATGATCTTCGACTTGCCATTACCTGGCTTCCCACCGACAAACTGGAGAGTAGGATTATAATTCGGATCTTGTGCTTCACCCGTTCGGATAGCCTTGAAATGATCGAGAGATAGCTGGATCACTATATCCTTATCAGGCGATAACTTTTGAGCCTTGATGTACTTATCAACTTTCTTATCAAGATTCGGGATTTTATGGTACATGTTTGGTGTAGACACATTGCCATCTTCGTCAATGTATGTATCTTTTAAGTGTGACTTGCTTATGGACTCAGCCAAGTCCATGTTGAATGGGAGAACACTCACATTCTTAACAGCTGAGAATTTCGACTTGGTGGTACTAGTACTCGGACTTGATTCTTGACTGGCATGTAAGGTAGAAGCATCAAACAAGTTGTTAAGAGTGTTGATTATTGCCTTGCTGTGACCAAGATGCTTTCGTGCATTTGTACTCTCCTTGGAATTCAGATCTTGTACTACATCAGATATATAGTCCATTCCATCGTCATCAAGTATTGGTTTGAGATTGCCACCAAAGAAGGCTTTGTTAGCCTCCCTCTGTTCTGCCGACCACATTGTCCTGGCTCGTCCGCGATAAGTTGCAAGCATTTCCCTTGTTTCGGGGTCTACTCTCCAACTTTGAAAGCATCTATCAATCTGATCGAGTCTTAGTTTGGCAATCAACCAACGACTTCTACGCAACTGTTTGTAATACTTCGTGAAAGACTCCCAATCATACTTATATGTGCATACCTGCCCCTTCTCGTAGAGCGTATCTTCTGGTCGAAATAGAGTCAAGTAGAAGTGAGCAAATTTATCAGCCTTCTTTCTCCAGTTATCGAGTTCTCTCACATACGTCTGATATTGCTCATTACATTCATCGTCGGATTCATCTAGAGGTTGTGGCATCTTCTTTGGAGGAGATGGTGGAGTTAATGTCAGCTTTGGGATATGTATCTTGGACTTCAAAACTTGGTGATAGTTGTTCTCAATACCAAGTCCAACTCCAAATGGGTACGCATCTCTTGTCTTTCTTCCACGAGAAGACGTATCGTTCGAATGGATTGTATCTTTTCCACTCTCGACCACATCGATCAATGCACAATACTCATACCTCGATAAAGACTTCAATGCTTCGCCACGGTATCTATAGAGGGCTGCATATGACACAGGCTGTTTAGTGCCATTGTCATTCGTGGTATAGAGACGGGCAGACCCACAGGAGGCATTGATATAAGCAAAATCTTCGTCCTCCTCTTCATTTTGACTCTGAGTGATGTGCCTAGTGGTTTCTACACTCATGCTATCCTCGGTATCTTCACACTCCATTGGATCTGAATGTTGACTTGCTTCTTCCTCTTCCAAATCATCGTCGACTTCACTATCGTTGGAATCTTCTACTTCAACACCATAGAGAATGTCTTCCTCATTATAATACTCATTCTCTTCATCGTCAGAGTCTTCGTCAATATTGAATTCACCTGACTTCATTAATCGTTGAAGCTCTTCATTAACAAACTTCTGATAAGCCTTGATATCACAAGTTACAAATGATTCTGAGCACAAGCTTGCACCCATTCCCAGTAGACTAGCAGCAATTTGTGTATCACTGATCTCTATCAGGCCATTCAACTTATTCAAAGCACGTGTCAATACATGTTGTAAATGTCTTTTGGCTGTGCCTGTGTCATCGGCAGTGCTTGGGTACTTCTGGGCATGCTCTCGAGCTTTCTCGAGTATTGGTAACGCGTCAGTAATCTTAACTCCATCTTTGTTGATGTATGGGCCAATATAAAACAGAGCAGCCTTACTTTGCTCTCTTGAACCAAGATGCAAGAAATTGCTATTGCATCCAAGCACTGATGTAAGCATATCATTATAGTCTACCACTTTCCCATTCCGTTTTGGGAGAGACTTGGAAACCATCATACAACTTTCTCAAATCACTGACATCAAAAGCTTCCAACTTCTCTACCACCCTCTTCAACTTTGGAGTAAAGAGCTTGTACTTATATCCTGGTGTATTGATAAGAGTCTTGGAACTAGTAGAAGAGGTCCCACTTCCACAGTTTGAAGTACGAAGAAGATGAATTATTGGTCTATCTTCTCCTTTGGCATCTATGTATTCAAAGTCAAATCATCACCTTCTTCGTCATACAATGCAACATTTACATTCATCAATCGAGCAAAGAGGTAGACTTCCAAGACTCCACCTTCAAAGCAATCATCACCATCAACATTCAACATGAGCTGAGAGTACAACTCGACCTTCTCTTCGATAGTTGTATCATCGATTGGCTCCTCTTGCTCGCTTTGTAATCTCCTACTGCTCCTTACTGACTTGGAGTTGTGATGATTTAGAGAAGCGGTAGTTGTATCATCTTCTAGATTTTGACGGCCCATTCGAGACTTGATATGTTCTTCGATTGTCTTATCACCAAGCTTACAATCGAGTGGCAGCTTCATCAAACATTGCATGAGGTCTCTTCGAAACTCCTCGACTGATTTGGAGCCTTGTTTAATTTGAGATGATTCTATCAAGCCGAGCAACAAGTTTAAGAATAGATGATTCTCATCTTGTCCATAAAATTGATGCAAGTCAACTCGAGATTTCGACATACGCTTACTACCCTCTTCAAATTGAAGATTCTCGTCGGCTGACGTACTTGGCAACATTTCATTGTACATCTTTGAGATGATCTGTTCTTTGGTCATATCATCATCAAGGTCATCAAGAGGTTCCAACTCTGGTCTATCGAGCTCCCAAATGATAACTCTTTTCTTAGGTGATGGCAGAGGATAGCAAAGTTCGTCTAGTGTATGCCTCTCGGGGTCATATGGTTCAACAAACTCTTGTTCAGTTGTACTTGTACTGGTAGATCCCTTTGGCACTGTAAAGCTCATGAATAGTTGTCGTCCCATCATTTTCATGCTCAAGAACCAACTCCTTCGGCTTAGTTCCATTATTCAAAGCTTTGTCATAACAAAGTCTACACCCATGCCAGCCCTTTTTAGACTTCTTGCAAGTGAATGTGTGCTTATGTATACCACATTGGCATATTGTTATTACGACAAGAGTATTGAATTGCTCACTATCTTTGTTAGGATCTGGTGGAAGTTGCAATGATAGCGGTGTGGGCCTTGAACTAGAGACAGTCTCATTCGCATCACCAATGGAATAGCCACCTTTTCTTTTCCGAGCATCCATTGATGAAATAATTGGCTTTGTAAGAGTTCCAACATTGATACCCGGATATTGTTGACTCATCACTACGGTATCCTGGGCATCTTGGTTGCACTCTCCATCGCAATTCTCATCTTGACAACGTTTCAGTTTCTTGGCATGCTCTACAAATGCCCCAGGGATACTCATATCATGACTTGTCGATGCCGGTACTCGTCGTTTGATGTTAGGCGGTCCAACTATATCATCGGCTTCCTCTTCTTCCGGTGAGGAATGAAGACTTGCCGCAGCAGGAGTCTCAAGATCCAACTCACTCACTGTACAAGATAGTTCATGTAAGCAATAGTTGAAGAAGTAACAACTTTAAACACATGATAGAAGACTCACCTTTTGTTGGACTCGTATGCAATGATGCCATATCACTTCTCTTGTCAGTAGACTCCATCTCATTCGAAGTATCTCGTGAAGAATTTGCTGAGTTAGCTAAAGTTTGGGTATCTTGAGTTTGAGGCTCAGACGCAGCTTGTGATACGTCTTCCATATGCACATCAGAATCATTATCACTACCGTTGGTATTGACATCTTCCAAGTTACTGCAATTGATACCCGAAGTATCTTCTCTAACATCCAAAGTATCCTGATTTGAACTATCTGGAGCCTCCGTAGACTTTAGTTTGGCTTTGGCGGCGTCACGAAGACTCTTCTGGCCCTTAACTGTTGGGATACTCTTCTTTACCAAATCTTGAATATGAAAATGTCTATCAAGCTTG
>Ga0075439_13109_pt1 | contig 11790 bp, 7 predicted proteins | sample MintriSingleCell_FD_74264 | JGI IMG/M metagenome (GOLD analysis project Ga0075439, IMG submission 74264) | Marine eukaryotic communities from Monterey Bay, USA to study complex ecological interactions - Minidiscus trioculatus JGI Plate_4_G5... | ecosystem: Environmental > Aquatic > Marine >... | reverse complement strand
ATAATTGCACTTTTGGTATGATATTACTTTCATCTAAATTATTATTACATTGATTTGTTATTGTTGGTTCATTCAGTGATTGAGGAAATGTATTAGTAGATGGTAAATCCAGTTGAGGTTGAGGAATAGCAGTGTTTAAACATGAATCAGCATCCATTAATATATGGATTGTGTCATCTCCGAATAATATTGTTGATTCACTGCTTGACGAGCGTGCGTGGCCAATGTTAATGTTTTTGTGTGATTGTTTGTTGGTAGGTAATATTATTTCACTGCTTGTTTCATGTGATATTTCATTAGGTTGTTGTAAATACTCACTACTATTCTCCACGGCAGTAGAGTGGCGTCGTTGCTCCTCATTATTGATAGTTTGTGTATTGGGCAGATACACAGCTGATTCTTCATCTTCAGGTAGACTATCAAGTAAAGATGGTGCATGTGATGGTGCATGTGAACAAAAATTCGATTGCATCTCTTGCTGCTGCTGCTGCGGCGGTGGACAATTTTCCATCAAACCAACCTCCCCATTATTAACCTCAGTACCAACACTATTTACATTCTCCTTCTTCTCTTGTTGTTGCTGTTGTAAATACCTCAATCTACGTTTTAAAATAATTTCATTACGATGTGAGGGTATACTATTATTCATCCACCATATATGTCGTCCACTTTGTGTTTTCACTAGTGTTGGTTGTGTATGTTGTGACATGTTTGATATTATCGATGTTGGTATTGTAGTATTAGATTGTTGGGGCATATTTATATATTGCTGGGTGGTGTTATTATCAGTTGTTGCATTTTGAGCGTGGAGAGACTGTTGTTGCAATGGGGGTATCCTTTCGGCGGCTGATCATAATTCTCGCTCTGAGACGAACAACCGATATTATTGACTGGTTGTACTGATGTATGTTGCTTATCGCCCAGTTTATTGTAGTAAATAAACCGATAACACGGCAAGTTGGACGGTGCATCAAACAATTCTAGAAAATAGCGTGCTTATCCCTTGGTATCCTAGTAGCAAGAGGTACCAAAGGAGAAAAGCATTCAGTTGAGATAATACTACTATGTTGATGAATAGATGGCAGTTGCTCCACCCGCACCTAGGTAATCAATCCTATCCTGACCATATACTGTGCTCTCCGATGGATATTAAGATAAGATATTGTTGTTGCTATACGTACGTGCACACTTCAAAAAGTAATTGCAAAAAGAGACACAAGATTATGGACAATAATACATCAAACAAAACTATAACAGCCTTTCGTCCACGATTATTATATTGTACTATATTCATATGGAATACATTAACAGTTGGGAAATTTACAGCTCCCTTACTGCAACACTTATCACCTAATAACTTTACCGACGGTATAATTGGATTAACATTCGCGCTGCAATATGGTATAGCTGGATGTGTATCAACCTGGGGTGGTAGTTATGCCGATGCACAGGAAAAGAAAGCCAGTAGATGGGGATATGGAAGAATAAAAGTATTGACTCTGTTTCTTACATTGGGCACACTATCATTCCTTGGTCATGGAATACCACATTATATGAACTTACCAACAGATACAACTGCGGTATTAGCTTGGCATGTAGCAATGAGATGTATATATGCAGTTAGTTTGGGAGTGGTTGCGCCAACGTTAGATGGATTGGCTCTTGCGCATTTAGATTGTGCAGAGAATTCATCATCAGTAGACTTTGGGAAAGAAAGAATGTATGGAGCATTATGTTGGGGACTTGGATCATTCATAGCGGGTGTTGGTATTGATCAATATGGGTTCAACTTCCTATACATCTTCCTTATTGTTAGTACAATCACATCGTATGCTGGAATGGGAATATACTTGTGGGGTTTGAGTAGAGACACATCAGGAAACTTTAAGAAGTATAGTGTGATCTTTGACGAAGCTAGTAGCTCAAACAACAATGGATATCAAAATGAAGAGCCAAACAAGGAAAAGGATGAGGATATATCAAATTATGAACTGATGTGTATGATATGCAAGACGAATTATGCAAAGGCAATAATGCTCTTCACTTTTCTACTGGCAATGGGTATTGCAGTTGTTGATAATCTTGCTTTCATCTTCTTCGAGACATTGGGAGCATCGGATGCCATGGATGGACTGACAGTCGTCTTTACAGTTGCTGTTGAGGTGCCGGCGTTTTCGATAGCACCATTAATGTTACAACGGTATGGCTGTGGTCGTATGTTGCTTGGAGCCGGTATCGCCTATGTCATACGAGTTGTTGGCTATACTCTCATTCCATACGGTAAGATGTACATTGTTTTGATGCTAGAGTTACTGCATGGAGTTAGCTATGCTGGGTCAAAAGCAGGAAGTGTAGAATTCATTTCAAGATCCATACCCGAGGGACACGAAGCGGCAGGCCAAGGTATACTCATGTTTGTAACCTATTCTGGTATTGTGGCAGGATTGATTGTCGCTGGTTGGATACAAGAAACACTTGGTGCTCGTTATATGTTTAGAGTAATGGCAGTGATTGTTTCCATTGGGTTGATAGTACTACTACTTGCAGAGATTCTATGTGATAAAGATACCATAAGGCCGAGTAAGAAGGAGGAAGAAGGTCAAATGACGCATAGTGACAGCTGTCAATCATCGGCATCAGCATTTGCCGACGAGGAAACTGAAAAGTTTCTTAGGACACTCAAGTACGACAGTTTAGGAAAGGTAAGTTCAAACTTTTGTCTTAATATGACTTTGTTGGTCTACACTGTCACTGATGATAACAATTGAACAATGTTTGGTACTTGAAGAATAAGTGGGTGAGAGATTGGTGATGGTATGTAGTGAGGAGGAGACTGTTAGATAAGAAAACCACATCCCTTCGAGTTATTGACTCATCACAAGGAATGAGAACTCCATTCATTATCGTTCTTGGTTTAAGAAATGATATGAACATCTTCTCCCTACAGTGATGAGAAGGCTGTCGGAGTTCTCTTTTACTAAGCTCAGCAGAGAGGCTCATAAAACAAAACGGAATCCAACATAATATAAGAATAACAAAGAATCCAAAGAAAAGAGACAACTGCATAGAGACGATGAGATCTCTTATTACATATTTTATTGCAATCCTCACTATTAGGGCTCATATTGGTAAGTACTACATGCCAAGTGTCAACTCATAATATGCCAACCGATTATTTATTATTGCTTATTTTCTGTTAAACTCATCTATACTCGATATTAAAGGTGACTGTAGCACTGGCGGTCTGAGGGAGCTGCAACAACACTTCACGCCTACTGGGTACTTGTGTAGGAACGACTGTATGATTGATAAGAATAGATGTACATCTCGATGTAGAGTGAACACTAGAACTAGAAAGACTCGTTGCAAGTATGGCCGCCTGCCGATGCAATGTAAAGTATGCTGTGATGATGGTGGAGACATAGAGCAGAAGGAAACAGTTTTGGTTAATGTATTGGATGACATCAATAGTGTCAAAGTCCTACCATCGGATATGGCTGATAGATTTATGAAGGTTGGTAGAGACGTATACCTTTCTTTGGCTTCTGGTTCTACAGCTTCAGTCGACCTTGCTATATGTCTCAATGAATCGAATCTGATCGTCGAAGCTACTGCAACTGCTCTTGGATACTTGGAGGGAGGATCAAACTGCTTTTTTATAGAGTTTACCTCCGCTCCATTTGCAGCAGACTTGGATTTCAAGCACCATTGTGTATGCTCCGATCCAACCCCTGTTGGATGGAAAGGCGGAATGGATTGTACTTGTTTCGATACCGAGACTACTTTTCAAGTCAGTTTTAAGACAGGCATATTTGCTGAATCGGAATCTGGCGATGACTAGTGCTAGTCGGTCTCGAGACTTGACGACTGCAGTAAGGAAAAGAGGAAGAGCAGATATCAGCGATTCAATATATGGGCATAGGATGGACAGGAATCATTAGGCTTCCTTTCCGAATGAGAATCTGTTGGGTTTGATGCATGATAAGAAATGAGAGCTCTGTCCTTTCTTGATCTTGACACACCAATCTTGGAAGGCGCACATAATAAGAAGCCGACCAAGGCGAAGATTACTTAAGCATCAACCTGTCTCATAAATAAACAGAAGAGTAGATAACAACAAAAACAAACAAACAAACAAACAAACAAATATACAACAAATAAACAAATATATAACCAACAAGAGACATGAACACCATTATTATATACTGTATCCTCCTAATTACCATGCTTGCCATGTCGGTTGACGGTAAGTTACAAAGTAGATGATACGATGATCTTTTGTCTCGGTCTTCTCATTCATATTGTACGCATTGAATATTCATATATGTTTTAGCCCAAAGCCAAAGAATCGACCCTACAATAAACTGTTATGATTTAAACAGAAGGCGATGCATTAGGCATCGTACGACTTGCATTTGGAGCAGACGCAAACAGACATGTTCACCAAGATTTGCAATCGGTCTACCGTATGATGACGGTAAGATAGATGGAAAGCAGAAGGCTGAGAATGAGTGGAGCGGTGACTGTGCTGACATATGGACATTCGATGATGACTGTGAAGAATTGATCAAGATTCATTACACTGTATTCCCTGGTGATAACTGGAAAGAGAAGGAGTATAAGGCTGGTGGAGAAGCTGGAGTAAATGAGGTGCTTAAGAAATATCAACTCAAGTGCACTGGTCAGTGCTTCGAGCTTGGTAGTGCAGCAGCTTACAAGATTGCCCGTGCATACTGTGATACACCATACCGCCCTCAAGTTAACTTTGAGACAGCTTGCCGTACAATTGCTATCATCACATGCTATTTTCAGGTGGGCAATGAGATAAGCAATTTAATCAATGAAGGAAGGTGTGGAGATGAAGATGAACCTAATATTTTTGAGCTTTTCTATCAGCAAAAACAATGCCCAGATACCATTGACGAGTTACTGTCATAAACAACTGTTTAAGTGTTTGGTAGAGGACGTCTTATTTGATAGAGTTCTGTCTTGTTATCGTCCGAATACACAAGAGTAGGTTAGGCAATAGTAACTATTTATATTATACAAATTAGACGATATAAATCTGTCATGTTCTCTACGAAAGAAGCTGTTATGTTAGGCCAATCATTCATCACCAGGAGAGAGTCCATCATACGGTCCGAGACCAAACATGTTTGTTAAAAGATCATCACCGCCACCTCCTCTCTCATCAAAGAGCCAACTAGCAAACTTGAAGAAGTGATATGCAACAGCAAAGTGACCAGGTGTTTGACCTTGCTTATTTTGGTGATTTGGATTGGCTCCTTTGCGGAGAAGTAGCTTTCCTATGCGAATGTTGCCCGTTTGAGCAGCAATGTGCATCAATGTGTTGCCATGATTATCTACTCGATTCAAGTTGAATGGTTCACGGTCAAATTGATCAGTATAGGCAGTTCCAATATCCTCAATGAACTGTATTCGTATATGTCTCATATGGAAGGGAGAATCTGGAACATGCTCCAATGCTTCTCGCAAAAGTTCATGTTTTTGATGTCTTACCCAGCCACGAAGTTGTTCAAAGTTGAGTACAGAAGACTTGTTAGTCTCGGGCTTTGATGGAGTCATCATGTCAAGAATAGAATTTGACCGAGCAGCTTCTGGTGGTGATCTTGACATGGGAGATTCATGATACTGTGAATGTTGTTGTTGCCTATCGTTATTTGATGAATACGACGATCCTCGATGATTCATTGACTCGGCCATATTATTCATATTGTTATTGCTTTCATCATAAATGGTGGAGTTTGGAGACATTACTGAGGCAACACTTCTACCACCACTAGTGCTATAATGTTGTGGTTGATTAACATTCACATTTTGAGGCGTATGGGTAGTCGGTGGTTGTTGATGCTGTTGAGCAAAAGCAGTCGCCTGAGCCTCGGCATAATTCTTCAAGCATCGAATGCTAAACAGAATCTTCTTCCGATGAAGACGATGTTCAACACCCAATGTATTTCTCAAATCATCATCTGTCAGCTCACACAAGAATGAACCATCCACGGCACCCTCCTTAAAGGATGATTGATACTGTGATAGACTGATTGAGGTCAACCATCTTGAAACATCATTGACACTCCAACTTTCGACACTAACAGCCGAGTTCTTACCACCCAATGGAGTACTTCGAGTTGGCATCATCTGTGGACTACCACCAGTATTCTGGTTGGGATATTGTTGTGCACCGCCTCCATCCATATGTCCATTACTAGCCAGGGTATCATTCATGGCTACTTTTTGCATTGCTCTCATCATGTTCAAGGAACTAAAGTATGTCAGACTCATGCTCATGAAACCAAACTTCATCATGGTCTCTGTCGAATCAATCAATTGAGCAGCCTGCATCTTGTCCTTTTCGGTAGGTCCGCCAGAATAGTATTGCTGCTGTTGATCATTATTGTTGCCAGGGGCTTGTCTTGTCGGCGGTTGTCGATGAGTCGAAGTTGATGGCATGGGTGGACGATGTCCGTGGTTGTTATGAGGACTACTGATAGGAGGATGATGCTGTTTTGGTGATACCGCAACACTATCGATTCGCTCATCCTGCTTCCTACGGATACCCTCGAGAGCAGTGTCTTGAGCATCAAGCAATACGGCAAGCTTGCCTTCGAGGTTCTTCAATTGACCAAACTTTTCTTGCCGATCTCGCAATAGTTTCTCAAACGTCTGTTCCAACTTTTCGAGCTTTTCCTTACGATCAGAAATCTTGACTAATGTTTCACTAAACTCTTCATCCATTCGTCTCTTTTCTTCTCGCACTTCATGCTCCTTGGTATTATCTAACACACCCAAAGACTGTCGTTCAACCTTGCTAAGGTGATGCATCTTCTTTTCCAACTCAGATACATAATTTTCAAAGTTACTAATCTCTGTTAGATGGAACTCAATCTGCTTCTCCATCTTGTCTTTTTGTTGATTAAGGAGAGAGATTTCAGATTGTAGTTTGGTGGCGTGGAGCTTATGTTCAGCCAACATTTGACGTCCCATTTCGATACCACTATTCTGACTACGGCTAAAGATGTACTTGTCTCTTTCAAGTGTTGCCTTTCTCCGACCAATACGACCTCGATATACTCGTTGTATTGCAGTCGAGGCATCTCTACGTCTTTTATGATACTTCTTTAGAACGATGGCTGTGTGCATTCTCCATATACTCTGAATTCTTGTCGCAGACTTCTCTCTCTTGATCAAGATGGCACGGAATCTACGCCGAGCTGCAATACCACGCATCATTCGAGCGACATTCATTTGTGCTCTCCGCTCCATGCGCTTATTATAGGAAGTACATCGTCCCTTGTGACCACGAATAGCACGCTGAACAAACATGGCCGCCCACAATTCCTTCTTCTTCATTTGATATATGTTCCGACCGAATATACCTCGAGCATAGCTTTGAATTACAGTGACAGCAATTTGTTTACGAACTCGATTCATCATTGTCTTTGCCATGAAACATCGTAGTGCGCATTGGATGATACGAGCCGAACGATCCAATGCAGCTAGCCGTTTCTTGTGTCGTTTTATCCGCCATGCCATGTACTCTTTAACTTCGGGATAATCATTTGGATCAAACTCCTTCTTTGGTGCTGCTGCTGGACTGGTTGCTTTTTGAGGATTCTGTTCCTTTTGTTGGGCATTAGTATTACTCTTTGAGGGAGACGTATCTGTCATGATCTCATCTTGATACTTATCCCATGATGCTCGGCCTTCACCTCTACCTTCCTTCACTACCTGATCTATAAACTTGTCTTCAAACTTTTTGGTTGGCTGTCGAAAGTTGGCCGCCGGCTCCGTTGCTGCAGGGTTATTGTTGTTACTTTGTACATTCAACTCTTTCAATGGTTGTGGAGGTACTGCAATTTGATTATGACTATGCTGATGTACAACACGAACCTTATCATGAAATCCCGTGAGAATTTGCTCAACAAGTAAAGAAATGTGATACTTCTTTTCTTGAAACAACTCATGTCCACCCTTCATCATGACGATGGCAGTTCTATTCCCACCCCGAAGTGCCTGGGGTATAGTCGAACAGCTTCGTCTACCATTGAGAAATTCAGATGAATGTACAGCACGAACCAAAGTGGCATTCTCTCCGTGGATTGAAATGATTGGAGAGGCAATATCCTTCAATAGTGGTCGAGTATCAATATGGTTGAGCACACCCTGACACAATCGCTTCCTTCCAGTAAGTGTAATTGGATTATGAACTGCTGTGTATACATTCAATGCAAGTGACGACGACGTCTTGCTCAGATAACTTGGAGAGAACAGAAACCGTGCATAAAAGTAGACTGGTAAATCTGGACGACTCTCAGGTGAGCAGGAGAATACATTTCTGCAATCATGGAAGACGGATGCATAATGAGAGTCCACATGAGATAGACCATTGACAAGGACAATTCCCTTGAGACTTGTCAAGCGTTGAGTTGCAGCAAAGTAGGTTGCGATTGAAGCACCACTACCATGTGCCAACATGAAGAAGCGATCATCTACATTGAACTTGCCCTTCTCGTTGTCTTTCAAATGATCCAACAACTTGGCAAGACAGTCTGCATGGTACTTGTTGTTAAGATTAGCGTCCTCTGAGAATGAAGTGAATGCTTGTCCGGGATAATTCCATAACAAGATTTTCATCCCAGCATATCTTGATACCATTGGTAAGAAGAAGATCTTGAACTTTTCAAATGTATCAAACACATCCTGACAAACAATGAGATTACACCAAGGCTTGGTTTCTTCTGTAGGTGTAGTAGGTGTAGTTGATTCAACAGAGCAGTTCTCAAGTATTGCATACGGAAACTTTGTATTCTCATCATATTGAAACTCGGATTCATATGCAACAGGTTCCTTCTTCTTGAGTTGGTTGGATGACAGTTGACCTGAGATGGCTTGCTTCTTGGATCTAGATGATTTGGCCTTCTTACGCTTTTGTTTCTGTTGTTCCTTGATCTTTGCAGCAGCAGCTTTCTCTTCACTTTTCTCAACTGCACTAACATTGGCATCGGCAATTCGTTTAATCCGAAGTCTCTCCTCCTCAACTAGACGCTCGGATTCCAAGTAGCTTGACACTGCCTTCTTCACTGATGGTATCAATTTAGAGCCTTCCAATGGCATGGGTAGAAATCCATCCACATCAGTCTCTTCATATGCATGATAATTGATTGACAATATGTTATTCCGTACCATGACTAATATTCTCATCTTGACACGAGTATTGAGTGTAGTCTCATTCTGTCTAATCCATGTCCCAATTGACACGGCATCATCTTTACCGCTTAGATTCTCATTTATAAGTAGTACTGAATATGTCACACTACTGCTTTCCAATGCCTTGAAACAATCGATACCATTGGATACAGAGTCAACCTTGTATCCCTTCTTTTCCAATAAGCGCTTAGCCAACTTGTTAGTATTCTAAGAAAGGGATAGGATGATTATGATTGTGAGATACAATAGAAGAATAGACAAGTAATACAATATATTGTAGTAGATATACATACCTCATCAGATTCAGCAACAAGGATATGAATCTTTGAATTCTCTTCCATCTGTTTCTTCTCTCTCTTCTTCCGCCTTGCCTTTCGATTAGACTTGGCAGAACCACTACGTTTGTTATGTTGTTGAGTAGTAGGTGATATTGGACCGTGAAATGACTTTGCAGATTGAAGTAGTTGTTCATTCTTATCATTTCCCCATTGAGAACTATTTGGTTCTTCACTTGAAGCTCTCTTTAGGAGATTGGTACTTGTTGTTTCTTTTACATTGTCTAGAGATTCAGATATATGATTCTCCCCCGGTGGTTGATTGTTAGTTTCTTCACATTGTGCTACATTTTCATCCACTACATCCACATCTCTTTCAACTACTGTTTCATCAGCATCATATGAAGCTAACAAATCACGTGCCTGACTAAGCAATGTATACACATTGAAACAAACTCCACAAACTAGTACATCTCCATCATTTCTATTCTGAGAATTTGGCTCTAACACATGTTTAGGACCGCCATTACTGCATACTACTGATGATGTACACTTTACTCCATCATCTCCACTACCACCAATAGAAGATTGATATTCAGCAAATGCCAACCTAGCCAAATCAGGACGATGTTCAATCTTTGCTAATTTAACATCCTGTCCATTAACCCAATACCCTTCCTCTTCCTTCTCATTCTTCTTACTACTCTTCTCTGAACTACTTTCACCTTGCAATTGTTGTTGAGAATTACTTGTTTCTTTCTTATTAGTGTTAACACAACTTCGTAAACGAATTAAATCACCAGTTTCATCCAACGTCTCATATTCTTGTGTGGTTAATACCCATTTTAATAATTTGATAGATTGTTCACGTTGATAACTTTTTTGTAGACGCTTCTCACGTTTACTTAATGTTGGTTTATTATTACCAAACCTAGTATTATTGTTGTTGTTGTTGCTTGGAAGGATGAGTTCACAGAACCCTCCTTGACAACATGATGTTGTCATTCAATTTTCCGTGTTGTATTTGTCGTTGAGAAGAAGATGAGAATTGCACACCTAGTTAATAACCTTGGAATTTTCAAACGGCATCATTGTATAGAAGAAGATATCTATCATCGTAGATGCAAGAATCCAAATAAGGAGAGAGCCTCGCTCGCTATAAGCGCAAATAAATAAATTGCACTTAATTGCTAAAAGACGTTTAGCGATTTAATCTCATCTCTTGGTGTCACGGGACAACAACTAACAACACCATAAAACAACTAACAACACCATAAAAAAGCTAAACAAACCGAGTATCTAATAGCTCCTCAATTACAATGTCGTTCATACAAGATCTTCTTAAGCCGGGTGGCGGAATTGCCCTTATCCCATTTATTAGAGCTACGATTGTATTGTTATTATTAATGGTAATGTACGTCATGTAAAAATGTGTTATCGTATGTGTTGGGGTGCACCGTCAATTAGTGGTTGTAGTTGGGGGTACTCATAAGTCTGTGTTTTGGTCAATGGTATTATACTAGAGATATAAGATAGTTTGGTTTTGATTCGATCAAATGGCAATAAACAATAGCCACCTACTCAACAATGCACCAACAAAAATAAAAATCATATGTTGTGCTCATTGATCGAAACCGAGTTACAGAGAAGAAAGCGGATATTAATACATCTTGAATTATTTGCTGTATAAGTATAAGTGATGGAGACTCAAATTGATTTGCAATAGCACCATGAAGAAACCCCGACGGATGTAACCTTTTCTCATCTGACACTAACTTTTCTTTCATTTCACCACCACACAATACAAATACAAACAACATATACAACATTACAAACTACAACAATACCATATAATACATACAATAAATACTATAAATACAACAACAGAATAATGGGATTTGTCGGTATTGCACGTATTCACATGTGTGTCTTAGCATTCTTATCAGTGGGATTATTAGTTTCAATTTCATGGTTTGAAAGTGCATGGAATGATGTGCAAAGATCACGGGGGAATAGTACAGCTAAGATTGATAAGGAGGCAGAGAAGACTGATTAAAAGATAGTTGTGTGTGTATTGAGGAAAGACTACTAAGAAATACAATATATGTCGGAAGAAAGTTAAAGATTGTGTGGGAATGTAGTGTATTAAGGGATTAACATTTAGCTAAATAATTGACACCCTCCAACTTGGTCACGAAGTAGTTGTAGAATACCTTCATTCGATAGTAAAGATTTCTGTAAAGCCGGAGAATCAACGTGATATTTATCATCACAGGATGTTAATAAA
>Ga0075439_14028_pt1 | contig 11809 bp, 13 predicted proteins | sample MintriSingleCell_FD_74264 | JGI IMG/M metagenome (GOLD analysis project Ga0075439, IMG submission 74264) | Marine eukaryotic communities from Monterey Bay, USA to study complex ecological interactions - Minidiscus trioculatus JGI Plate_4_G5... | ecosystem: Environmental > Aquatic > Marine >... | reverse complement strand
GGGATGTACGACAAACACAACGACATATACATAAAATTGGAGAGTCGGAGTTTGAGGCAGGAGTTACTGCAATATCTTCACACCCTTCAATAGATAATATGTTTGCAGTTGGTAGTTATGACGAGTACGTGCGGATATATGATTATAGGAAAATGGATCAACCAATGTCAAAAATTCATGTAGGAGGTGGTGTGTGGAGAATCAAGTGGCATCCATCATGCTATCATGACGGGGAAGCAGAAGGAGATATACCACACAGCGGAAAAATGCTTGTTGCAGCAATGCATGGTGGTTGTAGAGTTGTCAACGTGCCTATATTAGGAGGTGTTGATGGTGATGTTGAAATTCTTTCACAGTTTACAGCACACGAGAGCATGGCCTATGGTGCCGATTGGATATCCAGTAGTAAATATGAAGTAGTGGCTAGTTGTTCGTTTTATGATCGACAGGCATTTATATGGAATCCTAACAGCAGTGAATGTTGATTATACAGAAATGATGGATACGTTCATCATTATTTTTATGGTTACAGATATCGTCAATTCAGTCATACAACAATGCAATTCAGGGAGTAAGCAACGCCTGTTCAAGTGCTCGAAGGAAATCAGTTTCACTAAGGACTGGACGACGTCGATCACGTTTGACTCTAGGAGGTGTTATTTGCAATGCCTCACCAATCAAGTCTGAAACAGTTGAAGTAATTGATTCATCATCACCACCCTCAATGCTGTGTCTTCCATGACGAGTTGGCGGTCTAATCGAAGTAGTAGTGCTTGATGATGCTTGACTAGTAGTAACACCACTGAGCTCCTTCACCTTGAGAACAAAGTCCAAATCAGATTCAAACAATCTCTTACAAACAGATGCTTGTAGCCCATAGAACTGCCCAAGGTAGTCATTCAAGACCTCCATCATTTCAGTCTTGTCGTAAAAGTATGGATTGTGTTTCAAATCAATGTCACCGCTTCGGATATGAGTAGTTGTTCGTCCAGACATGTACTTGGTATGACATGATGTTGCAATAAGCAACATATCATGATGAAGCTCGGCATTTGCAATTTCTTTCTTGATACGCTGCATCGTCCCGACTGATGTGCTCTGTTGAATACTACTCTGATGAATTGTAATGCCATAAAAGTCCAACTCACGCTCAAACATTGATATTGGTATACTGTTGGGCAATTCGATGCTTCCATAACGCAAGTAGTTTAATACATGAGCAAATATATCACCATCACGATCAATAAATATCTCTTGAGTTGGGTTGTCGATATTTGTGTTGTTATTCCACTCTTTGGAAACGAGTCGTGAAAGCATTGTCTCATCACAATGTGGTGCTTGTTTGATTAATGATAGTGATACCTCAAAATATCTTCCACCCACATTTAGCTTTGCGGTATTGGTACCTTGTTGGGTGGTTGAATTAGAATTATTTTTAGTGGTGGTAGTATTAGTAGTAGTTTCCATTGTATTACTATTTGTTACTTATCTTAAGGGTTAAGTTGTATCGGGTAAGATTATGAGATTATGAGATGAAAGAGTAAATATAGGAAAGCAAGACTAAACAAAACTTCTACTCGTGGGTAGGAGAAGATGTATGTGGGAGTGTAGGCCTTCTACAATAATTGCAAACTTGAAACGTCGACCACTGCATTCTTTGCACCTACAAAGCTCACTTTCAAGTCCAAGCCATTCTTTTCTCGATCAACCCAACCAAGTTATGGTAATCTCCACCAACCTTACCATCGACTCGAATGATGAGACAAAGGCCAAGTTTATTCAAGAACTTATCAATGAATGTATGGAAGTTTTAAAATCAAATCCAGACAATCGTTGTGCAAAGTATTGTCAAGAATATCTCATGAGTGATGAAGGAAGTGATCTAGCTGCAAAGGATTTGGTTACTTTTTGGAAGTGTGTCAAGACTGGTATTGATAATCCCGATTCTGGCTTAGGGTGAGTAATGTTTGATTAGTGGTAGTATCTTCTTGTATCATCGCACCTCTGAACTCATTACTTCCTCCACAAACAATCATATAGATGTTATGCCATGTCACCATTGGATTACTCAAAGTTTGGTACCTTCTTTGATAAGTGATTCGTGATTATCACGGCGATGATTCTGGTGATAAGAAACACATTACTGATTGGAGTGTTGATGAAGGTATTGACTACGATGTGAAGAAGTTGGGTCAAGAGGAACTATCCATGCGAGTTCGTGTTGGTAGGAACCTTCTCGGTTTCTCACTACCAGGTGACATGAATAAGGATGAGCGAATCAAGTTTGAACAGAAGATGTTACCAGCATTTGATCAACTCAAGGAGAAGTATGGAGGTCAGGTACATAGTTTGACGCCCGACTTTGGCGACGATGGGTCTAATCCCAACCTAATCTCCAAGGATGAGTATCAAAAGCTCGTCGATGCTCATGTCATGTTTAAAGATATGGATGCTGATCCGTATCTCAAGTCGGCTGGTATCTCATCAGATTGGCCCTACGGACGTGGATGTTGGCAATCGGATGATAAGATGCGTATTATTTGGTTTGGTGAAGAGGATCAATTACGAATCATGTGCATGAAGAAGGGAAGTGATCTTTTGGATGTCTTTAGTAACTTGAATGAAATGCTCAAGACTGTCGAGTCGATCGATGGTATCGAGTTTGCTCGTGATGAGAACTATGGCTATGTAACGTCATGTCCATCCAATTTAGGTACTGGTATGCGTGCTTCAGTACATATCAAGATTCCAAACTTAACCAAGGATGGTACAGACGCCAAGGCTAAGGAAGTTTGCAAGCCATTGGGTCTTTCTGTTCGTGGCACAGGAGGTGAGCACACTCCCATTGGAAAGGATGGTACCGTAGACATTTCACCCTCGTCACGTCTCTTTATTAAGGAAAAAGAGATTATTGGCAAATTGTACGAGGGTATTGAAAAGTTGATGGCAATTGAGAATGCTTAGACTTAACATAGCAAGACAAAACGATATTTACATAAATTTGTTTGTCAGTTCTATACTATGTAGCTAATGCACCACCCATTGTAAGTGATGAGTGGCAGCTCCTGATACAAAACGCGCCTGGCTTCCACAGCCAATTGCACTACAAAAAGAAAAGAAGAACCGAACTCGATAAGTCCACACTTTTTCAAACTTTATGAATAACTGTCTTCGACTTTTTGATTGGACGAAAGGTGTTATCCATTGAGCCATGACGGTTCTTGTCGTCACCAATGAGGTGTGATTCGATACTAGTGGCAGATCGTCTCCTTCGGAGAGGAGACGGACGAACAATATCAGTCGGAAAGAAAGCACATCCCTGGCTTGGACCTGCATTCCAAGAAGTAGCGGTAGCACCTGCCTCTGAATCGACGGGTGTGATAACATTTGGTCTGGATAATCCCAACGACGTATCCAATGCAGCAAGGGGTGCCTTCTTGGATAGTGGAGGAGCAGCAGTAACCTCATCCTCTTTGGTATCAATATCCATATCCATTGTCGTATTCTCCGTCGCTACCTCTTCTTCCACAGTTGTTTTCTTTTCCACTTCCATCTCTTCTTCTACAACAGGAGGAACAAATCTAACCCCCGATTGACTATCAACAAATCCCATCCTCACTGCACTCTCCACCCAGTCTATTTATGATATCAGAAGCATACGAAAGAGTTGTTAGTGTAAATAAAAGGTATGAATGAAGGAAAGTCAAGTGTATAAATCTTACAATCCTGTCTTTTGACTCCACTAGTACTGGCAGTTCCCGATCTCTTCAGCCTATTCAACTCCTTCCTAACTGATGTGGGTACCTCTGTACAATTGGGATGATGACGACACTGTAGCATCACGACGGCTGACTGAATCGAGCTAATCTTATTTGGATACGAGACCGCTTGAGAGGCACGTTCCTCCTTTGGTAGATGCTTGCAAAACAAGCAACGCACTCCCACCCTACCCTCAGTCACTTTTGTTTGTCTTCCACGTCCAACATCACCCTCTTTTGCTTCAAAGTATTCAACCATTTCCTTCCTCAAGTAACATTGAAGAGATGAAAGGTGCATTTCATCATTGCCCGATTCTGCAACCGGTGCTGGGAGGGATGTAATCTTGGATGTAGATGATGATGCAGATGCAATCGACGGTGCCACTAATGCATTCATAAATGGTGCAGCTGCCTCAACAGGACGACGTCGACGTGCTGTTATTGTTTACATTGATATGGGATTAAGTTTTATAAAGAGATATGAGTGAGTTGTATTAATTCACATTACCCTAAACAAATCCAGCACTAAACATATATCATGATCTAATACCCATACTAAATCATGTAAAACTGCCGTCAATTCAATATCAATTCAATTCATTATATAATTTGGTGCATGACAAAATATAATATACTTCTTGTGCAAGTATAAAACATCAACATATAACTCACTGGCACGAGATTTCTTCTTCTTCTTCTTTTTAGTAGTAACCTTTGATGATAAAGGTACTGCTGCATCAACAGGATGACTATCTTCTCCCAAAACACCAACAACCAACTTCCTTGTTGAACCAATACCACCATCAACTCGTGATGATTTCGATTGCAAGATAATGTTACAAAGTAGCTTTGAGGCAGAACGACATTCAAGATTGGAAGGCTGATTATTCTTGATATGTAATAACTCTAATGCTGCCATGGACTCTGCTTCATTTTGTTGATACATGGTTGACAATCGTTGCTAATAGAAGAGGAGTAAGGGTCAATGGAGAAGAAGTGAGCACAGTGCAAAGTGCAAGCAAATGTGTTTTGTCGCCATTCAGTCGTGTGAAACAACAGCAACAAGCTAATATATAAGGATCGAGAGGGGAGTAATCATATCTCAACCTGGCAATAATATTACATAGAGTACAAAGAGAACATAAAGAGGGACGAATATGTCAGCCGAAGGAGGTTATACTGATTTCCTAAGCGGCGGTGGCGATGATAATGTATCAAACGACCAATCCACAACTTCGAGTGTGGGCTCAAATAATTCAAGTAAAGATAAGCCTATGATGCAGTTACCTAGAGTTGGATGGGGTACTGACGATGATAATGAAGATGAAACTGGCAGTAGTAATAGCGTCAATAGTACTGGTGTTGAATTACCCACTATAAATAACAGTAATCAAAACAAGGAAGCAGCATCGGTCATAATACGTTCATCAACACGAAATCATACAGAGGGGGGAGACTCTTTACCGCCAATTCCCGAGGAAAGATCAATGCATGGCGGAATATGGTCAGATTATTGTTATCCTGATTATTATGACTATGATAGACGAAAGTATAGAAGATGTGGACCTTACTTTAAGCAAAGATTACTTGTCATTATATTAATATTGGGGATAGGTGCCTTTATTGGTTATCGATTAGGAACAGGTGGTAGGGCTGCTGATATACCACACAAACAATTGCCAGAACAACAAACTGACAGTGATAATATTGATCAACAACAGAAATTTGATTACCCAACTAAAGAACAGCTACCACCAGGTATGGATATATATCAAGTTATTATTGATACTCTCGATCCTCAAATGTTTGATGCTTCAAGTGATACTACACAATCCTCCTGGGATGGATCATTCTTTCATGCATTTGAATTCTGTGGGAAGAATTACGCTCGTGTACCTTGTCCATATGTTGCATACTGTCCACTTGGACCAGGCCAAAAACCACTCGGAGGTACGAAGAATGACTACTTTGGTCAAAGTTGGGCACCGATATATAAACATACAAATGATGATCCACCACGAGATGAAATAGATTGGGTTCAATTGGGTAATGATGGTACATGTGAATTATATTCAAAGTTAAATGACGGGAAACAACCCTCATGGGCGAATACGCCGGGAGGTGATGATGAAGAGGGCATTGCCAGACATTTATTGTGTTGTCTTGAGAATTATCATGAAGACACATTCATTGAGACGGCAGTTACATCTTATTACAATACCGACAACAAATCATCGAAAAAGGATAGTGATTACTACGCTCCAATCACTTATATAGACAGACCGGCATCAGTTGAAGAAGATGAGGCATCAAAACCAATTCCCATGCATTAGCTACTATAACTTCAACTAATTGAGATGCCGCTCGCTACTTATATCCTGTCCACTTGCCACTTTAACGTAGATATCTAGCCTATGTAATGTTTGAAATGATATTGTTTGAAACGATGTTACCCAATGAATGCATAAATACATCTCTAGACAATCATGTACATCTTCTCGCTCCCCAAAGGGGGTATCCTGCTCGGTATCTTTTAAGGCAAAAGTTTATTTTTGTGTTGTGTCGGTGCACCTTGTGTTACTTCTAATAAGAGGCTGCCAATATGAACGTCGCCCGCCGTCAAGTACCCATATCTGATGTTAAGAATAAGCGTGGTTTCTACGCTGGTGGCATCGCTGACAGTGGTGGATCATCCGCCTCCTCATCGGCCACAGATGTTGACATGTATTTGGATGTACCATCTTTTGAATTAAGTTTGGATGAATTTGAGGAGTATGCATTAGCTCGGTTAAAGGTATGTTATACTCTGCGTCGTATATGGTGATATGTCGCATTATTGTTGCAATTATTCGATACTTTTGGGGGCTACAGCTTGCTTTTAAGTTAGTGACATATGACGGTGCATCTATTTTAATTTTTTGCTCATATTATGTGTCACCTGAACCAACAACTAATATTACATGTTTCATATGCATTCAAAACACTAAAACACAAGGTACTACGCAAAATTGAAGAGATGAAAACACGCAATCTATCCCAAGATATGTTCCGTAGTCAATTGGACACCTCGATTAAAACCAACCTAACTATCTCATCCTCAGACTCTAAAAAAGTTAATGTATCAGAAAGTAAAAAGATTGACGTGGCCTCACACTTTATCTTACGGGCTGCATACTGTCGTACTGAAGATTTACGTCGTTGGTTCTTAGCCCAGGAATGTCGATTATTCCGTCATCGTCTCGAGTCAGTATCTAGTAAATCCCATGGAGGTAATAATGATGCGTTACGTGAATTCTTGGCACATAACGACTTTGATTTGGATCGAGTAACGCGGAATGAGAAGGATAGTTTGAGGGATAAGTTAATGAGTATACCCGGTGGTCCAAATCCTGTTGAATTCCATACTACCGAATATTACAGGGTACCATTTATTCAGGCATTGGAATTAGTTTCAAGGAGGGAATGTTACATTGAGGGTGGATATGCATATGTACCTCTTGGACGTATTGTATCCATTGTTGCTGCCAAGTTCCGTGCTTCGTTATCGAAAAGTTTGGCATTAGCTGCGGGTGTATTTGGTCAGGTTGCACATGATGAACAGGCAAGGATAGGACCACTCCTAAAAGGGATGAATTCACAGTATACGGGACCGGGAGCTCCAAATGCTGTAGTTGGTTTGGATGGAGAGGAGGTATTAAGTGCCGCTACAGTTGATGCATTGGCAGAGCAGAGTATGCCACTTTGTATGCAGCAGCTACATACGGGTCTTAAACGTGATCATAAGTTGAAGCATCAGGGCCGATTACAGTATGGACTCTTCCTCAAGGGTGCCGGGATGAGTCTTGAGGAACACACTCTCTTCTTTCAGCGGGAGTTTACCCGTATCATGACATCAGAGCAATTTAATAAGCAATATGCGTATGGTATTCGGCACACACACGGTAAGGAGGGTAAGAGGGCGAGCTATACACCTTATAATTGTATGAAGATTATCCTTGGCAACCCACCCCAGAGCGGAGTTGAACACCATGGCTGCCCATACAAACATTATGACGATGCCAACTTGAGTGCATTGCTTGGTAAGCTCAAGATTGGTAATGTTAGCGATCGGGATGCTATTATGGCACTTAAGAAGGATGGGAACTTCCAGCTAGCTTGTGCCAAGCACTTTGAAGTCACTCATCCTGCTGCAAAGAGTGTAGATGGAGTGAATTTGGACGGGGTAGGGAATCATCCTAATGCTTGGTTCTCAGCATCAGTGTCCTACCACAATGCCAAATCTGGCAGTAAAGGGGCTTCTACCAGTAATGATATGGCAATTGATGTTGTTAAGAGTGAGGGAGTAGTGTGAATGTCAAGTATTTCGTAGTAGGGGGTCATAAGTTAATAAAAAAAGAGTCTACAAATATTAGGTACATAAATATTATCACTATAACTAATCCTCTATTAAACAATCTCCTCGATGTTAGCCCAAGGCATTGAAATGAAGGTCACATCATCGAGAAAATAGTAACTCTCATAAGGTTTCTCTTCCACATACTCTGCCCATGGGACGTTCTGAATGATGCTGAGCTTTTCAACATTGATTGAATTCACTTTTGCTTCTGATAATTGATCGTTTATGTAAAGCTTGTCATACACTCCCTTCTTCCAGTATACTCGTTCATGCGTGTTGATCCAGCTATCAGATAGCCCAATCTTGCTATCATCAGCGACATCACCAACTCGTGGGATACTCATATCCAAACTAATATCACCATCTTGAACATTAATAATGACATCATCTGCCACACTGGAAATGTTGAAGACATCAGCCGGCGGTTTTAAACCTTCAACGACGTCCAGGCCAACTTCAGACAAGACTACATGAAACTCATAAAGATATGTCTTCCCTGTCGACTCCCCTTGGAAAACGACTCATGAAATAAACTCAGTGTAAGAGTATACATACTTGTTGTGGACTTTTCGGTAAATCTCATTGGTGCTAGGCCATAACCTTTTGGCATCTTTAAAAACCTTGTAGTAAATTCCATCACATTAGTGATCTCAAAGTTGATATTCACTCTAGGCAGAGTAGGATGATTGCCATATACGATTACATCAATCGAAGGTTCTTTTTGTCCAGACCTGATCAACGAAGACTCGTAGTCAGCCATACTTCCGAAAGTTGGTAGTTTGATTTCTCTGTAATGAGAATTTGTTTCCTTCATATTATACCATGGACTTACAACATATATATTTTCATCTTCATAAACAAATGTATGCACGGGATCTTGATCACCAAGTATCTCAGTCCACTCGAAATCTCCTTGGTATGTGCTAAATGTAGCTGTTTTAGGCCTAGCCTGAATTAGTGATGTATCAAAGTAAACAGCATCGTACACTCCGTTTGTCCAGTATACTTTGCCGTTAGCCGTGATAAAGTCTTTCGCTGTTATGACTTCCTCATCTCCTAGATTTAGCGTGGCAGACAAAGTATTGGCCACAAGTGAGATCATATTACCGTCTCTTATCAGACTAGCCTTGGTCGCAGACTCTTTACCATGAACTGGATCTAATGTATCAGTAGACGAACCAGCTTGTATGACCATGTAGTATGGGATGTTATCGTCTTGCCCATTTGCGATGAAGGTAGAGTACTCATACCGAACGGCAGCACCGTTCAAGTCGCCTGAGATTTCAGAGTGGTATACATTTAATGCGATGATATACTTCGGAAGATCATCTTTGGCAACCTTGATTGGTACAATTCGAAGACCTTGGTTGTCAAGATTGTATCTAGTGGACAAGTCTGCTACTGCCTGTGTCGAAAGCTCCCATATGATAAAGACCGAGTTCTTTCCTTGTACAAGATCGATTAATGTTTCTGTTTCTCCTTCCTTAATCATGGCAGCTCTTGCTTGCCACATATCTGAGTAGATTTGACGTTTGAGTTCAATGGCCTCTTGCTTCTGGTCGTACGTCAGGAATGGTGTACCAACCGACTCTACTGAATCATCGTACTTCCATACTATAGGCTCTTCTCGTGACCCATAGAACTCTATGTTTTCAAGCTTTGCGCTTGGTGGTAGCTGTGTACTTTGAAGATGACCCAGTTGTTGTAAACTTGTACATTTCTCACCATTATAGGCTTTAACTGGCGCATTTATGAAGTCTTGATTAAAGTAGTTTGTGTTTTTATCAATTGGAGAACGCCAAGCAATACTATTGGCGTTAATCCATTGCTTTGTGAATAAAGCAGAGCTCCCTTCACACTCTTTGACATTGATAATGATACTCTCATCAACACCGAGGTCGCCTCCTCCAATGATTAAGCCATCGTCGAAGTCAAAAGTTTCAACTAAGAAGTGCGGATACGCCTCTCCGCCAGTTCTTGAATCAGGTGCTAGATCAGTGATGAGTTGATGATAATGTTCTATTCCTGCCTCGCCAAGATCCTTCAGCATCTTTGGTATCTCCATATAACATCCAACGAGAAGAAGAGATAGTTTGCCATGTGGATCTAATGCATATGTAAAGAGGTCAGCTCTGCCGACACGATGATGCTCTCCATTTATATCCACACCTAACTTGGCAGCATATAAACTGTAGTAGTACCCATTAGAACTTGATTCAGTATGTTCTTCCCACTCTCCACGGAGGTTCCTCTTCGTATCAAGATTAATGCTATCAAAAACGTGGGTACCATCAAGTTTTAAAGGGATAAAGTCGTGTGAAAACATTAAAGTATTAGCATCACTCTCATCAATCACAAAGTTCAGGTTAAAACCTTCATAGTAGTCTACTGAGAGAGTATCACTCTTTGATAATTTGGTATCTGTACCACCACTGGCAGGCGGTGAGGTATCAGGAAGACTTGGTCCTTCAATGTTATTGTCATCAATTGAAAAGATTAGAGGAGCATCGACCTTTGAAAGATTCATGCAATCTATATATTCCATGCATTTTCCTCCGCAGTCAGCCATGCACGATGGCTCTCCGTCTTCAGGTTGACAACAGGTTGCAGCTAAACAGCTTTTTGCACAAGCATCAAATCCTTCAGGGTTCTGAATCTTATCTAATGCACAGATACCAGGAAGAAGTCCAGGAGGGCATGATAGTTTGACATCTTCATCGATATGATCATCAGCTGTCTTCTTAGTAACTGTAGAAGTCGGAATATTGGTACTATCGATGGATGAATCATCATTATCATTAGAAGTGGGACTATATGTCGGATATGCTGTGCTAAGCTCTTCTTCATCATCGACTGGTGCCTCGATATCGTTCAAATTCATACAATCCATGTAAGAAAAACACTTTGACCCGCAACTAAACATACATGACGGCTCTCCATCTTGAGGTTGGCAGCATGTTGCATCTAAACATTCATTAACACAAGCAGAATATCCATCTGGGTTCTTCAAGTTGTCTAATGCACATATATCAGAAGTCAGACCCGGAGGACATGCTTGAAGATATCGATCAGTTTCCTGTATAGGAGTAGAAGATACACCATGTAGATGAATTGCAAGGAGGTACGTTGCCGCCGCCATAACTGGGCGTAGGCCATCTAGGCGATGCATTATATTGACAATTATCAAGGTGGACTATTGCACAATAAACTCGCTCGATTGATATGGTATTGTCCACAACGCCAATTGCCAACACAAACTCGCTCGATTGATTATGATATATTATGATTGTCCTAACGCCAATTGCCATCACAACCTGCGACTAACTGGCTAAAAGATACCGGCAGGAAATTCATTCAAGAATCGAAAAGGTGGTATTCATGTCATAACGTAAGCCTGCCTCACCACTATCAATCTTGGAGACATGGTACCTCTCTATGAGTTGAATGAATATCCATGGGTGCAGTTATGTCATAAGTCAATTAGTAGTTGATTTGTAGCCGAGGTTTTGACTTGTAAAGGATACCAGAGAATCAAGTCGATCCTATCGGGGGGAGGTCATAGAACTAGGTAATATGTAGAATACCATACCTAGTGCCAATTGTCGGAAGAGTAATAACTGCGCACTAGTATTTACAGAAGTATTCTTGGTCCTCT
>Ga0075439_11169_pt1 | contig 11813 bp, 10 predicted proteins | sample MintriSingleCell_FD_74264 | JGI IMG/M metagenome (GOLD analysis project Ga0075439, IMG submission 74264) | Marine eukaryotic communities from Monterey Bay, USA to study complex ecological interactions - Minidiscus trioculatus JGI Plate_4_G5... | ecosystem: Environmental > Aquatic > Marine >... | reverse complement strand
TTTAACCCCATACCCCAAAGTTCACTTTGTTATCATTGCAAATTTTTGCTTGTGGAGATATCTGTTAAGTTTGAAGCAACTCATCTTCTGCCAATCTACTTTCCCAATTCCATTTCGCTCCATTACTTAAATCCCAACATCCAACTTGTTCCTCACAATCTATTTACTCAACCCCCTGCATCACCCAATATAACTAACCCTACCTAACTAATCATACTACATTACTTGACAATAATATGATGACGAAAATGTCCCAATATTAAACTAAAGAATGTCAATATCATAAACAAGGCAAAGCCCAAGTCAGCAAATATAACATTCGTAATAGCATTACCATGTTGATAATGATAAAATGCTGCAAACATTAATAAATTCTGTTGTGAAACCACCACCGTAACACCTAGAAAACAACCAACTGTAAATGCTGTTGAAAATCTCTTGAGTATAAAGGTACCTAATATTGCTAATAGTAAATGTAAGATTGCTGACCAGTAGGATGCTATTTCTAATGCTGTTGATGCTGATGTTCCTACTTCTTGTAATTTTGATGCTGTTTGTGTTTGTTTGATGAGGGTTTTGTAATGTTTGTGTGGTGTATAGACGATATCATTGTATTATATGAGTAACACATAAGTAGGTGCACATAAATTTGTCATTTGCAATTGCAACTCACATACATACAAGATATACAACACACAACCAACACTTACCTTCTATAATAGAAACAATAAAGAAAACAACCATGAAAAGTACCGTAACCGCCCAAGCTCTATGTACACTACCCAATGCATCATCTTCACAACTTGCAAATAATTTTTTAAGTATTGGATTGCCCTTTCGTTTACCACCATTTTCAGTCGAGACTGCGGTAGTTTCGTCGTATGTGTATGTATCATCTCCACCGGCTGTATCGCCTTCTGTTACATCGTCTGTAGTTGTGTCTCTACCCATTGTCAATTGAATGATATTGTTACCGATAAACTCTCTCTTGCTATGCTTGCTTTTTATACTCTCATAATATCTATTTTCTTCGCATTGCGCGAAAGTGAAATTTAGATAGTGGAGGTAGGTGAGTTGAGATTGGCAACTACTTAAATAGCCATTATTACTTGATGACGATGGCAGCTCCCTACACAGACAGCGGCAACAAGGATAGTACCATAACATGCGAGAATACGCAAGAGAGTGATATGCGCAATATCTCGGCGGCAGCCGATACTCATTGCAACTCATCAACAGATGAAAGGCTCGACGATTCAGCTTGGTTGAGCGTTGAAAGACATGATTCCAAAAGAACCTCACCGCCCAAGTCTCCATTAGAAGAGGTTACAGATGCCGAAGATAATGGTATTAAGAAAGAGCTGTCAACATCTGAATATATCTCACCATTGATGGCGCCGCCAATACACATTTCAAATTATGATAATGATAGGTCATTGCAACCACACAATAATGCAACACATCTTATGTCAAGTGATAATCATTTAGTAGCAGAAACATCTATGATATATGAGTATAGCCAAGATAATCAAAATAACACTCATCCAACAATACCCACCAACAACGATAAACAATCACTCATACAAAAATATCGTACCTTTTTACAACAAAATCAATTATCAATTGACTTATTAGAAAATATTATGGAACGCTTCGTTTTCTATGGATATTTATTCAAAGAACATGATCATAGTGGTATTAGTACTGAATTATATTATGCCATATGGAATAGTATACGTTGGTTCAATGATGTAGTTTTGGTTGGTTGGGGTGAGGGGATGGGATTTACTATTGGTAAAAGGGATGAGTGGCTTTCTCACAATTGTACATCATTATCCGAAGAGAAAAGAGTATCATTATCTGATTTAATACTATCGAGGTTGAATAGTGTTGTACCAATCCTTCGTGCAATTTTAACTGCAACTACATGTATATATCCTGCAATGGAAGCTTGGTCTCGTCGATCAATAATACACTCTTCACGTTCACTCCTCGACAATGGAGAGAATAATAGTATTATCAGACAGTCACGAGCTGCACAAGTATCTTACCGATTAGAAAGAATCAAGTTTGTAGCAAGATTGGCATTACTTTCTATTTCATGGTATGCACAACAACATCGTCGTCGTCGTAATCAACAACAAGATGATAATAATAATCAACAAAAAGAGAGGATACCAACATTATTGAGAAGAGGTGGAGAATTAGATCCATACGAAGAATTAGTACATTTGCAAGATGCAGATGATGAAGTAAATATTGTACAGTATGTCGGTAGGAGAACAGGTCGTCGGTCAATTGCTGCTAGACCGTCTTTAACTGCACCATCGTCGCCAACATCTTCTCACCTTTCTAGCGTTTTATCATCATCCATCATATCGAATGTTACCATCTTGATCAAACGGCTAGCAAAACTACTATCATCCAAACACAGAATCGTTTATGTATATGCAGTGGGTGAACTCTTACATATACTACGTCCCTTGTATTGGAGTCATGCGGAAACACGTCAATATCAAAAACAGAGACGATTATCAGCAATGAACATACCACAAAAACAATCAAGCCTGAATTCTTCCTACTCATTTGGAATTTGGAGAGCATATTTTATATCATTGATGATGGATTTGATATCTGACAAACTGTTACAGTTAAGTGATGGCGGGGATACATCAACTACGAGATCAGAGTCTCATCGCCGAGGATCATTATTTAGAGGTAGTATCGGAGGAAGACCGAGTAGTAGTGCACCCTCTTCATCAGCAGAACAAGCCAAACGTGATGAATTAGATTGGAGACGTAGTCGTCACAGTCTATATCTACTACGATCACCAATGTACAATACGGTAACTCAACCAGTAGCAACATTACTTGGGAGAGTTGTATCAATGATACCGTCGTTTGGCTTAGGCGAGTGGGCTGTAGAATATGTGTTGGATATGATGAGTTATTGGAATGAGAATCACTTCATGTTGGAGTCATAGTCAAACGCAGCCTGCTTCCTTCCTCGATAACTTAGGAAGTAGAATCACCATCTCTTTCCTCCTGTCATACAACCTAACATGGGGTTTCACCTATATTACTATGGGTTACTACACATAGCAGCAGATTCTATCTCTCAAGACAAAAGAGTCTTGCGTATGCAATAAACTGCTCTCTAGTCGTATATAAACCAAGAACAATGTCTCTACTCCGTCTTTCCAAGCTAGGCAGATCTATGAAGAATGCTGTATTGCTCTCCTTGTTAAGAATACTCCACTTGTCGTGACAAGATAATTAAGATAGAATCCAGTTTGGTTCGAGCGAGTTGGCTCAGTATTCGTCTCATAAAATCAATTACATTGGATAAACAAAACAACAACATATAATGAAACTACAAACTTTAACATCGGCAGCATTTGTTCTGCTAACAGCGATCCCTGGAGAATCATCGGAGGTGAGTAATGTATATGCATATGATGTGTGCATATGTGTTCGTATGATACACTGTTTGGTATCGCTTGATTGCAAACATCTACATATGATGTTGATCTCATACCTTTTATCTACTCATAGGAAACATCTTACTCAGTTGCTAAAGTAATTGACAAGTTCAATGATGTTCTAGTATCTGTTGGGGTGTACAACGACGAGGTAGATGAAGACAAAGACGAATATTTGGCGTGGAGTAACTTCGATCAAGCTCATATCCACACCAACTGTCAAAGTGGTGTCGGGTACTGCTGGAAACATTGCTCTCGTGGAAAGGGTTGGTATTGTCTAGATGGCGTACATGTCTCAAAACATACTGACACCGACACATCGTATATTCACGAGGGTTGCGATTCGGACACTGTTGGTGCTCATTATTCTCCCTTAGGAAAAGCGTGGTACTGTATGGATGACTCGGAGTTCGGGGAAGTTGATAGGGCTTTCATTCATCCAGGGTGTGGTGATGATGGTGTGTCATATCCTAAGTATCGTAAAAACCACTACTGCAAAAAGAGATGGGGCTCTGACTGTGCCTTTGGAGAAGGGTGGTATTGTAATGATGATAAAGATGTATCAGGATACGGGTTATATGACTTTGATCCTGCTTGATGTGATTCTGGTGTCCATTGGGATAATAACCTTGGAGCATGGTACTGCAACTAAATCTCTTGGAAACTGGCTTAACACTTGAAGATAATAGGACTCATAGAATTGTAAATTAGTGTATGGTATCTCCTGTGCTGAATAACATGCATATCTATCTAGCTATTATGTCGTCTCTACTGTATAGATACCAAATTGGTTGTGTCAAGATCATTCTACCTCCGTCTAAACCTTGAAGACTGTCTTCTTCTCTTCATTCTCTCCTCCCTTTGCTTGGGCTATCCTTTCCTAAAATTCGACTCTCATAATTTTTTGAAGTGCATGCACCCTTCAACGCCTACTGACAACATATTGCAATATAGTCGTCTTGAATAGGTATAGTACGCCGCTATCATGTAAGTTTGTGTATATCTACTATTGTCTTCAGGCTGTGATATATCCTCTTGTTGTAGCCTTTATTTTTTCTGAGTTTTATCTCACATGCACCAACTTGCCAATTGCAATATCGTCATACAACCAGCTAACCATATCAATTCTAGTAACTACACAACGCGATGTCAGCCGCAACTATATTATCAGAGGCCTACGGCGAAGATGCCTGCCTCTACACAACAGTACTAGGTGTAGCAAAGGATTGTACACCAGCCCAACTACGCAAGGCATATTACAAGAAGTGTCTGCAGTACCATCCTGATAAATTAAGTAACGAGTTATCGAATGATGAGAAGGAATTAGCCAAGAAGAAGTTCTCAGCTATATCATTAGCATATACGATATTATCAAATGAAGAGAAGAGAGCAGAGTATGATGAGAGTGGTGATTTATACGACGATGATGAAGATTTGGCAGCTAACAAATCCGGGATGGATCAATGGACGTGAGTGTTTTTGTTATAAAAAGTTGGTGCATGCACCGTCTTATATTAAATACTCACATATTCTTCTATTTCAATACACTAGTGATTATTTCAACCATGTATTTCCAAAGGTATCAACTGCCGATATTGAAGCATTTGAAGTCAAATATAAATGCTCAGATGAAGAAGAAGAGGATGTGTTAAAGTATTATACGCAATTCAAGGGTGATTTGACAAAAATGTTAGAGTGTGTAATGCTTAGCTCAGATGTTGATAAGGCACGTTGGGTAAAGGATTATATTGAACCGGCTATTGAACGAGGTGATGTTGATGATTATACATCCAAGTTACAAAAGACAATGGGTAGTGCACCAGCAAAGAAGGTCAAATCAAAGGGAAGAGGTAAACGAAAGATTGAGGAGGAAGAAGTGATTGATGAAGAGAGTGGTAGTAGCGAGAGTGATACGCCAATGGCAGAGGTTGTAGAAGACGAAGTTGAGGAGGAGAATATGGAAGAAGATAGTAAACTATCACCATCAAACAAATCCACAACAAAGAAGGCAGCCAAGAAAAAGTCTTCGTCGGCAAAGGTATCAAAGCCGACGAAGAAGAAAAAGACAGCATCTACTTCATCAGAGGATGCCTTGATTGCACAAATTAGAGGTAATCGTCAATCTGGTTTTGACTCAATGATGGCAGGATTGGAAGATAGGTATGGAGGTGGAAAGAAGAAGAAGAAAGGGGGTAAGAAAGCAGATGATGTTGATGATGAAGAGTTTGCGAAGATACAGGCAAAGATAATGAAGAATAAGGGTACTTGAATCTGCAGTGGGGATATATTGGAGATATAAAACTCCTGAATCTGACACAGATCACTAGGCAGTGGCAGGGAAGAGCCGATATTATGACATTCTAGCAGGATTAGTATAAGGAAGATGAGGTTCAAGATTGATATATTGTGATGAGCATATTATATATATGAATGAATGCAACTAAGCTAGTGCTCCTAATATTGCCCGACCTTCATAAAGTTAGAGGGCATGCTCGGAGTGCCGAGTGGGTATCCTATGACCTCTATACTTTATGTCTTTCCGTTCAATCGTATTTGTCAGCCTCTTGCTCTCTCTTCACTACACCAATTGCCGATTTGTAAAACCGCCTCCATTAAGAGAGATTTGCACTTCATCCATTCACTGAACTCTTCATCTTCATTCACTGATTGAATTGCCATTGCATTTTCTTGATTGCAATATCGATAATAAATGAGTGACTTGAACTTTGCAATCTCTTCATTCATTCACTGAGTGAATTGCAATCTCTTGTTCATTCACTGATTGCTATTACAGCTATTGCAATATCGATATTGCAATTCATAACAATAACATGCTACCCTATCAGACGGCGGCCGTAGCCCTTGCGGCTCTGTTGCTCATCCCATCAAACAATGTTGTCGAATCGCATGGATATCTCAAATCACCACGAAGTCGTAATTATGTTGCACATGAAGAGGGCGTGAACTGGATGACAGCTAGTAATCCATTAATATCGTTAACGCCCCAAATTGAAAGTGAGCCACAATCGGCCAACATTGGCGGTATTGATGCGCAATGTGGTATCATTGCAAGCTCTAGGAACTATGACTTTCCAAAGAATTACAATGGTCAACCTCTCGGTGCTGATCATCAATCCTGTTATCAAACTGGTGAGGTTATTGATATTAAGATTGCATTAACGGCTCACCACAAGAAAGTCCGCGTTAGTATTGTTTTATGAAGTGATTTCGTGTGTTCAATATCGTATTTGCCTTGATTTGATTGCTTTTGCAAATCACATGTACTAACATATGTTACCTCAGGGGTCACTTTGAAGTATACGCTTGTCCAATTGACGATGTAGCGGATGAATGTATCGGTGATGAATCAGTGGAATGTAATTCTCGTCCATCAAAAGATTGCTTTGCAGCAAATCCATTAACATTTGTTAGTGATGAGCTTCACGGGGCAGTGAAAGATGAAAACTACCCCATCCGAGCATATCTTGCACCAAATGTGCAAAACTTACACTATAAATACAAGCTGCCTGATGGATTAAAGGGGTATAAGGTTTTGATTCAATGGTATTATCTCACTGCTAATAGTTGCAAATGGGAAGGGTGAGAGTTTGTGCACATCTTGTGTTTAGTTTATTGTTTTGTATGATTACTCTAACCAATCAAATCTCTTCCCATCTTGCTTAGATATGACGAATATGATTGGGATGCATCTGGATGGGGATTGAGCTACTTGGGAAATGTGGCAAGTTGCCCTAGTCTTCCTCCAGACGGTAGAGGTGTTCCAGAGCAATTCTGGAATTGTGCCGAAGTGAGGATTCTAGATACTCCAAGTGTCGAGGCATGTGCTGGAAGGGCTACTACTGTCGTAGACATTCCCTCTTTGAACTCATCCACGGGCGGCGGTGGCGATTCTGGTGGCGGTGGGGGCTCGGGTGTAACAACTACGCAAGCTCCTCCCATTTCATCCACAACGACAACAGGAGGTACTCAAGGTTCAACAACCACAAGCCAAGGTGGATCTCATAACTACTGCGGGCTGACATGGGCAGATGCGAATGACTCCTGCGGTCAGCCTTGTCCCAATGGAGTCGATAGCGACTGTAGTCAGGGCGGTTTCTGTTTTGCTGATGCCACAAACTGTCCTGATATATACATGGAACCATATGATGGGGGAGGAGGAAGATACAATTATTGTGGTTCGACGTGGTCTGATGCTGACGCCTCATGTAGTCGAGCATGCCCCGGCGGAGTTAGCGAATGTTTACCAGGAGATAAATGCTTTGCAGACGCTGAAAGTTGTCCTCAGATTCCTCAAGGTTCTACTGCTAGTCCTATTCCTCCACCAGCGCCAACACCTCCTGCCACTTCATATCCCACACGGTCACCTAATAATGACCCACCTCCAGAAATTGCGGGGGGAGACTCCCGCCTTATTGCATACTTAGGCAACTGGGAAGCATGTCCTAGTGCAGCTCAACTTGAGAACTACTCACACATTGTTGTAGCCTTTGCAGTCAGCTATTCATACAATCAAGCAAAGAATAGTTGTAATGCCGAATGCAACATTGGAACTTCCGTACCCATCTGTAATGGTGGAAGCCAGGCTCTTGTAGATTCATGGCGAGCAGCAGGGAAGAAGGTTATACTCTCATTCGGTGGGGCTGGCATGGGCGGATCCTGGAGTGGCGACTCAAACAATTGCTGGGATGATTGCTTTGGTAGAGAAGAAGACTTATCTACTGCTCTCGTGAGCATGGTACAGTCTCAAAACTTCGATGGTATTGATATTGACTATGAGGTGAGTAAAATGATACCGATCACTATCTTTACATGTTCATTATACTCACTCTTCATCTCTTTCAATAACAACTCATAGTATTGTTACGACACAGAGAACAATCGTCACTTTGGTTGTCAACAGACGACTTCGAAATACTCAGATGCTAAAGCACAGCACTTTTTATCTGAGATGACCCAACTCTTACGTGAGAAGTTGGATGCATTGGGCCCAGGTCTAGAACTTACACGTAAGTCTATACAATCACAACTGTGCGGATTCGTTTTTGGTATTAAATATATATCTCACATTGATGCACTCTTTCTACACTCATACACATATCATAGACGCACCTATGGACACAGACTTGGTAACTGACTCTCCCTATTACCAGATCTTGAAAACACACCGCGATAAGCTAAACTTCTTGATGCCGCAGTTTTACAACGGTATTACTAAGCCGATTAACGGCTTCACAAGTGCCCTGGCCGGACGTCCATCATTAGACCAAGTCTATAGCAATCTTGCTAATGACATGTTTCAAAACGACCCCCAGAAGATCGTCTTCGGATTCTGTATCGCCGACTGCGGGGGTACTGGGTCGAATACTAATGCAGCCCAAGCTGTCACAGTTTTGCAACAGGTCAAGGATCACAATAATGGAGAGTTTGCATGCAATGGCGGTGCTTTCTTCTGGGTCGTTTCAGATGATGTAAATGGAGCTTGGAGTGATTTGGTGTATGATGAAGTATCACAGACGGCTGGATGTTCATCATCAGAGGTAACAACAACCCTCGCCCCACCATCTACTACCGATATTACATCGACTGTTGTATCAAGCACGACAACAGTCGATACTACCCAAGGAACAACAAGCCAGACAACACAAGGAACAACAGCTACTACCACACAAGCACCACAAACTTCTACATCTGTAGCATCAACCACTAGCAGCAGCAATCAAAGTACGTCAACTGAATTACCACCTTCCGGTTTATGTTCAAGCACATCCCACGATGGATGCACGAGCAATCAGGAACCAAGATGTGGAAGAAGCGAGATAGATGCCCGAGAACACTGTAATGCAGTATGTCAAGTCAACACTGATTGCCCCTCTGTAGACGGTGTGCAACAATTCTGTTGGGGAACGCATGCAAACTACTGTGGTTCATTCCCCAAGAGGACATATTCTTCTCCTGTTCAAGCTCATGGCTTACGGTGCGGTTTTACAGAGGTTCATGCTCGTACCTTTTGCGGTGTTTCATGCTCACAAAATAGTGATTGTGCCTTCATGGGGGCTGGAGCTGGGTGCCACAATACTCATTCAAATTATTGTGGTAGTGATTATACAACGGGTGATTCGCCTCCTCCTCCTGTCACAACAACCCAGGTAAACACAAGTCAACAAACCACCCAGGCGACTACAAGTCAACAAGTGACTACTCAGGCGACCACAAGTCAGACAACCACGGCCTCTACTACAAGCACTACGACGACTACCACCACAGAATCAGTAAGTTCAGGACACTGTACACCATCCTGCTCAACTTGCAGTCCATATACATTGACAGAGTTACGAGCTATGGGGAATACTAATTGGATAACTTCACAAAGCAATTGTGACAAGTGCGCAAATGGCTATCAGTGGTGGCCTTGTAATGTAGACATTTGCAAGTGTGGCAACTAGTCCACTAATTTAGGAAAGATATATGTTTATTAGAAGAAGTAATCATCACAGGCAAATGATGCGTATGATATGATGCGTGATGAGAGAATGGACTTTAAGAGTAGCTAATAATGACTAGCAATTGTAGCTTACGGCCAAGTATGCATCAAACTAACTTTGTATCACTTTGGTGGTGGTACATGGAAGTAACGCTCTCCATCATATGTCTCTAATCTCACATTGGCCACCAAATCATGCTCCCCAAACGCCTTCTGAACATCCTTCATCCCATCTAATACAAAATCTCTTGTCCTCTCCTCCTTTCCATATGCCCTTATATCGATATATACATCCTCATTGAATGAATCGGCAGTCCAATCTTCTACCCTTTGCAGAATAATCTTAGTTGTCTCGGGTTTCGTCCCCCAGATATTACATAACTTAGATTGCAAAGCAGATAAAGGAATTGATTTCTTCATACCCACTCTAGTGAATACTTTAACTAGCGGCATATTGTGTTGTTTCTGTTGTCGTCTAGTCAGGTATTACCTATGCCGCTTCCTCGTAATTATTGATTCTGAAAGATATATTATGGATGATTGATGATGCAGGAGTTATTTTGATATATGACTGATACTATCTTTCCACCAATTGCAACCGATATTCAATTGCCTCAAATACTAATTATTAATCCCTGTAATAATACCAATCGACCGTTCTATTACAAGGAAAGATAAAGGATAGATCGATTGCCACATACAACAAAACAAAAAGCGTGATTTGGTAAAGAGTCACGGGTCAGCACCAAAAGAATATCAAACATGTTGTCATGGAGAATGACTACAAATGATAGTGCTATTGCGTATTGCTATTATAGATTGCTATACAGGAGAAGTTAGAGAGTAGTCTAAGTCGAGGAGTCGAGGAGAGACTTACTTAATACTGAATTAAATCGAGCAGGTTTGGGTTTTGTAAAGTTTCGACTGTCACTTATTGACTTGCATTGATTGATACAACTCTATTGCTACTGTGGTGTTACTCCTCCGATTGATAAATATCTAATTGGAGCTTATAGATATCTAATTGGAGCTTTAGCAAGGAGTGTTATTGATTAGATAGTTGTGGTGTATTACATATATAATATATCTAATCATCATGTCTGATGTTGAGGAAAGATCAGAGATATCAATTGCAATAGCCAGGGGAGATCTCATCTCAGTACAAAAGATTGTAAATGCAGCAACATCAGAGAAACATAAAATCATTAACTACGCCAGGAAAGTCCGCGCGTTAGTATTGTTTTTATGATATGAACTCGTGTGTTTATATTGAAGTCTCAGTGATATGAATACTTCATTTAAACTTTGCCTTTATTTGATTGCCTTTACATCCCACATGCACTAACATATGTTAATATCATCTCTCTTCATCATCATAACTTGCGATAACGCGCATCTTCCAGGATATGGGGTGAACATAACAACGCTTATGCAACATCCGACGATCCTACTCGAACATCCACAAATTGGTTTGATATTACTCCATTAACTTTGGCTGCCATGAGGGGACATCATGATATAGTCGAGTATTTGTTACGACAGGGAGCTGATCCCACGTTGAAGGGTATTTCATATGAGGATATTGAGCTACCAGACAATAGCGCTCCTTTAATCGAGCTGCCTCATTACAACATTAATGCATTTGATGCTGCAAACAAATTGACACGAAAAATAAGATGCTGTCGAAGAACCGAGGATCTATTGAGAGTGGTAAAACCATACTGGAAGAGATGTGTCTATTCAGGTGCTTCGGCAACTAGACATCAGCGATTGGCATTTACAAATGAGCCCATCAATTCAGAATGGTTATTAGATGCCTTAGATCAGGT